>Ga0209417_1003609_pt1 | contig 20301 bp, 12 predicted proteins | sample RifGroF2_FD_184002 | JGI IMG/M metagenome (GOLD analysis project Ga0209417, IMG submission 184002) | Groundwater microbial communities from Rifle, Colorado, USA - Groundwater F2 (SPAdes) (version 2) | ecosystem: Environmental > Aquatic > Deep subsurface > Groundwater | place: Rifle, Colorado... | reverse complement strand
TGACTGCCGACTGCCGACTGCCGACTGCCGACTGCTGACTGCTGACTGCCGACTGCTGACTGCTGACTGCCGACTGCTGACTGCTGACTGCCGACTGCTGACTGCTGACTGCCGACTGCCGACTGACACTAGAAATCAAATCCGAAAAGAATACCGCCGTAGAATCTCCACTCACCGCCGTATTTAACGGTTTCATCACGGACATCTTTTGTAAATTTATCAAATCCGTAATTGGCGTTAAAGAAAATACTTGTCGGGAATAGATAAAAGGAATTCAATGCGATACGGAGTTCTGCACCCGCGCCTTTTTTGAAAGTCTTTCCTGCCGGAATTTTACCATTCCACGCATTACCAATATCACCATAAACCGAGACGAACATTTTATCAACGTAGAGATAACCGATGCGGCTATCAATATTACGCCAAAGTGGAAAACGGTAAGCAAGGTTCATCCACAAAATTTCATTTCCACTGACTGCATAGAACGGATATGCCTTCATTCCGACTAAACCACCGAGGAAGAAATCAAAAAAATCGGGAACACTTGGACCAATGATTGAACCGGCTCTCACTTTTAACGAAAGTGTATGATGTTTAAATAGCGGGATGTGTCCGTTTGATACTAACTCAAGTTTATGATAATCAAATTTTCTGTAAAGCGGTTTCAACACACCGTCTTCAACTTGATAATTCCCATCGGGATTAAAGCGGTTCAATTCATAATTATATTTTAGTTCGGCGTCTGTTCCAATTGGATTAATATCGCTATCGATATGAACTTTCTTCGCGTCAAGGTTATACTTTAGTTGAAAGTTACTACCGATTAAATAAGTATCGTAGTTTGTCGGGTAAAGATCGGTCGTTCCCGGAAAAATAAAACTTCCGATAGTAGCGGTATAACGGCTGTAAGCGTAACGAAACTCAAGCATATGCGAGCGGGAGAATATTCTATGTTTGGCGGCAATATCTACTTCAAATAAACTGTAAGTAACATCAGTTTTTATTGGAGAAAGGTCCTCAATGTTAATATCAACATTGGCTTTTCTGCTAATGTTAAAAAGCTCAAGCGACATTTCGGGCTTAAGTCCAAGCGCAGAAATGATCGGCAGTTTGTTGCGATACTCAAAGGTCATAAACAGATCGCGCTCTAAACGTGAATTGATCGAAGCGCCTGCAAAAAGAGAATAACGGTTCAGCATATCACTCGAAGTAACGTACACACCCGGTTTAAGTTTTTCCATAAACTTGTTTGAAGTATTGTAGTTATCGTAACGCAAGAATGGAAAGAATGTCAGTTTAGAAAACGTGCCGGAATATTTTTCCGGTTTGTATGCAGGAGTTTCATTATCGTTATAAAATTTTAATTTATTCAAATCGAAGCGGGTAAAATCACCGTTCGGATTGTCTTCTCCAATCGGCGGATTATTTTTCCTTATATAAGATTGTTCAGCTAAAATATTTTTCAGTTCATCTTTCTTCAACAAAAATATTTTGTAACCGCTTGAAGTATAACCGCTGTAAGCAATATTTCCATTCTCATCAACTTCAGGCATAAATGCGCCGCCAAGAACGTTGGTAAGTTGTTTCGTTTCATTCGTGGTTGTGTTTAGCTGAAACAGATTATAAATGCCGGTCTTATCCGAAGCGTAAATAAGATTATTCTCTTTATCAAACACGGGATTTCTCTCATCGTTTTCAGTCTGCAATAGAAATGAAAAGTTGCTTCCGTCTGCATTTACTTTCGCAATGTCCCGTCCATTAGCGTAGGAATAATCGAACACAACAAAAGAATTGTCTGATGAGAATTTCGGATTGTAAACTTGTTCGCCGTTTTGAAAAAAAGTAAGTTGATGAAAATTCTTTCCGTCAATATCAACCATACCAAGATTAGCAGTTCCATCTTTTTGGAAAAGAAAGACAATGCTCTTCCCGTCGTTAGAAACCGCCGGTTGGTTAGCGCGTAAGTTATTTGTTAATCGTTTTTCATCTTCAGCAGCAACATCATAAATATAAAGATCATGAACGTTGTACCAATTCGGATTATCTTCTGAAAGTTTCGCATAAATTATTTTGTTTGTTCCCGGAATAAAATTAAACGTTGAACGAATTCCCGATGTAATTTCTTTCTTCTCTTTCGTTTCGAGGTTGTACTCATAAATTGATGAGGGGCTGAAATAATCGGACGACTGGTTTGAAATGTAATAGATTTTCTTTCCATCACTTGAAAAGGTCGCGTAAAAATTACCGAAACCAAGTGAATCGATAAGCGAACCGGTAACAAGATTTTCGGAAATCTTTTTCGTTCTGTCTTTATATTCATTAGTTACAAATGTTTTCCACTCGTTATAGATTTCATCACCATCTTTGCCAAGCACATCTTCAAAGGCGGCGTCAATGGTAAAATTCTTAAGCTTACCGAGCGCTTTCGTTACTTCACGCAGTTTAGCTTCCCCATATTTTTGAGCAAGATAACGCGTTAATGCAAAACCGGAATTATAAACCGATTCATTCCCCAGACTTGTTTTTTCAAAAACTCCCATTTGATTCCATGTCAACATTTTCCCATCAAGAGCGTAACTGCGCAAGATCATATCGCGGTGAGCATCCCAATTATCGTAATTAAATTCCTTCCGCATGTACTGCGCGGTTCCTTCAGCGAACCATGCGGGCATGTTAATTCCCGCAAGCGGATAAGAAACAATTACATTTGGAAAACCGTAAAGAATGTCGGGACGGCGTTCGTCTTCATAATTCAGCATCTGCAAATATATTGCCGGGACTCTTCTGGTAGCCTTCATTGCCGCTTGTATTTGCACCATGTGCGTAAACTCGTGTGAGATAACATTACGCAGCCAATTGTGCGCGCCGCGAAGATCAAAGTCTAGCGCGCTTGCCCAAATTTCAATTTTGTTATCGAAGAAATAAGTTGCGCCGTTCGAGTAATCGTCCAAATCTTTAATAACAAAATGAACAGTTTCGGGTTCATATTCATAAAGCGAAGTTATCGGCTGCCATACTTCATCCAGAATTTTTGTAATTACCCTTGCGGTACGTTCTGCGCCTTCGTGATAGTGAACTACGCAATGTTCCCCCTTTAAAGAATACCAATTCAATTCAGGATGGAATTCCGTGAATTGGGGAAACGCAGTAGTTACAAGAGTAAAGAATAAAAGAATAAATTTTTTCATAAAGTAATTTCTAATGGGACGCGGATTACACTGATTGAACGGAGCAAACTGATTTTATCATTCCATTTTTGTGTAATCCGCTTCCTAAATTTTATTTCATTAATATCATTTTTTTTGATTGATGGAAATTACCACTATTCAAAGTATATAAGTAAATACCGGAAGCCAATCGCTCTCCGCTAAAAACGATTTTATACGTACCGGAATTATAAAAACCATCCGCAACCGAGGCAACTTCATTACCTAATACATCAAATATTTTCAGGTGAACATTACCGGCTTTTGGCAAACTAAACTGAAACGTTGTTGTTGGATTGAAAGGATTCGGAAAGTTTTGTTCCATTAAAAAGTCTGAAACGACTAAGTCCTGTCCGCCATTAACATCAGCTATTATTCCATATTTCAGTTTCAAAGATGGATCGCCAAAAACTCCAAAGATTTTTTTAAAGCTGGTTTTATCATTAATAAAGATGGAATCCATCACTTGACCAACCGTCAAATGATAGCCACTATACAGATATTTAGCAAAATTATTTATAACATTACTGTTCAGATCAGCATAGTATAAGCCTAAGGGACTCATCCCCCCAATTGCTTGGGACTCGTTAAAAAGCATTTGATCGGTAATACTTGTTGAATTTGAATCCGAGAATTGTTGCTTGGCCAGAAAAGAAACAAAAAAGTATTTTTGCCCAACATTTAACAAAGGCACATCGCTGACATTAAAAAGATTTTCGTGAGTGAACTGTGTACTGTTTCCATGACCGATGAAGAAGAGGGTTGAAGCTCCCTTGTTCTCTAAAAAAGAGGTTATTGAATCTTTGTTCCCAAAGTAAATAGACGTATCACTCGAAGAATATAATTTCCTATTAAGAAATGTCGGTAAATAATTATCTCTTAAAATCAAAGAAATATTTTTCCAGATTTCACCTTCCTCACCGCTTGCGTTTTTTTCATCGTCAGCTACTACTAATGAAGTATTATCCCACTCACTAATTAATAGATTATTTTCATAAGTTATCACTTTTTGAAAATAATTTTCTAAATCTGTTGTGGTTTTTGCCGCAATTCTTCCGACATAAAAATTAATAGTTGTAGTATCTTCATCGTAAATACTTTCGCTAAAATAAAAGTCGGTTTTGGTTGTATCCGTATACTGATACTCTGGAAGTGTTACGAATGAATAATTAGGAATTTTATTTAAATCTCCGGCAATTAAAAAATATTTTGGTTGCGGATTTTTCCAGTAAGTTCCGGCATAACTTATAAAATGTCTAATTCTGTCTTCATTTGCAGTACACGAATCAAACTGTTGATAAATTGCTGTGGTATCTACAATCAAAACTCTAAACCCTCTGACGGTTTCCTTATGCTGCTTGAACTGCTGACAAGTAGACTCAAACTGGGGAACTGTAATGATGACATAGTCATATTGATTTGAAACATCTTTAAGATTAATTGATTGTGAAAAAGAAAAATGAACAAAAAAAACCATACCGAGAACAATTGAGCTTTTCATATCTAACCTCGCGTTAATTATTGGAATTAATTATTTAGAATGAACGGTAAGTTTAGCTCAATTGACCTCTTATTTAACGATTGCAATTTTAATAATGGTTGATTCAGTTTTGCCGCTGTTTCCTGTCGCTTCAACACGGGCAAAATAAACTCCGCTTTGGATGTTGTTTACATTCCAGGTTGTTTCGTTATCCATTCCGCCGATTGCGGTGTTGTTAAGTTCGGCAACAAAGTCTCCGGCTAAATCAAATATTTTAATATTGATCTTTGAATCTTCCGAAACATAATAACGGATAAACGTTTGCCCGTCATACACCGGATTAGGCCAGTTGTAGGCTTTTGCTTTGGGGAAAAATTCTGAAATTGGATTCACTCCCAAAGGACCTACCACAAACGAATTATTCATTTCATTCCCATTTTCCTGGCCCCAGTAAATTCCCCCAGTTCCACTGCTGATAGTGTATGTTGAAAAAACATTTTCATTCAAGACACCTAACGAAAGAGTGTTATTTTGCTCATATAACATTGAAGCGATAATCCTTTGCCCAGTAGAAATTGGAAATCCGGTTACAACTCTCCCCGTCCCGCCATCAATTGCAAAAATTCTTCCATCTAAAGTGGTTGCAATAATTTCAGCCTCACCATTTCCTTGAATATTTGCAGCAAGTGGAGTTCCAACAAAACCAATCCCCAACGGATCACGGAACGGAAAGTTTTCAGCAGAAGCACCGGAAAGGTTGTAAGCCTCAATATATAATCCATTGGTATAAAGAACGTAATTTGAAGATTCGTCTTTTAGATTAGCAAGTGAAAAATTTTGGGGAGGATCATTCACTGAGAATTGAGAGATGATCTTTCTATCATCATTTAATACATAAAACTTCTTCTCAGAAAGAAGTACTTCAACGGTTTTTTCTTTATTGTCTGTAGTTGAGGTTACATCAAGTAATTTTTCATCGAAAGGAATTACTGAAAAATCCACATTGTTGAAATAAGCATATTTATCATTCGTAATCACCGAATTTAAACTTAGACCTGAAATTTTTATTACAGCCCCACTATCCGTCAACAATCCACTTACATTTGAGTTTTGCTTAATCTTTACTAGATTACCTACTGTATCAGCGGCATACGTTCCCAAAACACCACTCACCGGAAAAGTTGAAAATCTATAGTGGTAGTCTTGGGTATATAATTGTTTAAAATCGAGCCCCAACGAAAAGTCAAAGAAATTAATTTTTGAGGGGAGTGATACGCTAAGAGGATTATACACTCCAATTACGTATGGTCCATCAACAGCCGGTTTAAAACTTGAAAAATTAAGGGCTGAATCTACAACAGTTCCGTTTTCACTAATTGCATACAAATTACTGTTTGCTAAAACTAAGAAGAAAAGAGTTTTGTCTCCGCTTACATTATCACTTATTACAAATGAAGTTATCTTTTGATCTTTTGAAATAAAAGGTAGATGTTTTTTAAATATCGGTTTAACCACATCGCCGCCAAACTGAACATCAAAAGTCATTTGTGTTGGATTGGTCAGATCAGAAAAGTTTTGAAAAGTAATTAAACTGTTTGCTCCGTCATTAGCGTTGGTGTTAGGACGAGTATCGCTTGAAAATTTATTCTGATAAAGTTTCGCTGTATTAGTTTTAAACCAAAGATCAAATTCCCATCCTTCGCCAACAACCTGATCGCCGAAAATTGTAGTGAATTGCTCCCCAATATCTTGCACACCGTCAGCTTCTTCCAAATCAACACCGCGGCGGGTTTTATCGCTGTTGATTTTATTCTCGACTATCTTTTCATTTATGATTTTTTCGTCAATGTGCCAGATCAGTAAACCGCTGCCGGGTAAAGAAAAATCATATTCATCAACGCTCGTGGTTACTCCGGCAATCAATGTTTCGGGGATCGCCTCAAAATAATCATATTCCGCCAACCCAAAAGTTTTTAGTACATCACTTCCACTTTGTTTGAGCGTGATTTTTAGTCCGTCTTGATTAACATCGCGCTGTCTGTACTCAACTAAATAATACTCGCTTGCGTTAATTGGAACTTTATAAATCTGATGTGAAGGAATTAAACTTGGCGCTATGGTATGTGTAGTTTTCCCCGCTTGCACGGTAATTTCTATTGGAGTTTCCCAGCCGAGAAAAATTTTTTCCCAGGCGGAAGGTTCAGGTGGAAAGAGTCCGCGGTTTGCGAAGATCGATTGTCCATCCATCAAACCAAATTTTCCGATGGCGCTTAAACCGGTGTTCGTATCGAAGAGATCGGGTAAACCTAAAAAACTCGCAATGTTCGCCGCGATCAATCCGTTGATTGAGACTTGGAATAAACTCGTCTGCCCGAATGATGTGATCTCTCTATTTTCCGCTTGAGGAAGGATCATACTGTTCGTGATCTTGAAATTAGAACTGCCGACTTGAATACCATCAAATGAGGCTCCAAAATATTTTTGGAGCGAATTTAGTCCGAGATAGACAGAAGGTAAATCTTTTTCATTGCCAAGGCTTCCGGGAAGCGAAATATCTCTTCCAACTCCCGCATGAAAAATTGCGAAGAGATTGAAATCACTAAAATTGAAATTCGGATTTTGATTTCCGGTAAGCGTCCAAACTTCCTGCAAAAAATCCGCCATAGCGGTAAAGTCAGTTGAATTAACAGCCGGAGAGTAATTCCGCATCGTTTTTGAAACGGTGATTACATGTGGAAGAATCTGATAAACAACGTTCGCTTTTCCGTTTGAAACTTTTGAAAAATAATTTTTGGCGAACTCAAGATGATTTGAAAAATATTGAGCATCATGCGGTAAAGGATCGATGATTTTATCACCGTAACTTTTCTCATAGATCGAATTGAAAGTTCCATCACCCGCGGTATTATTGTCGGTGTCCTTCTGGAACTCAACCATAACGGCGAGAATTTTAACCGTATCTACCGAACTCAGAATTTGTGCTGTCTGTTGCGGAAAAGGATTTATTTTACCGATAAAAGTTTGGGCAGAAAGACTGCCCAATCCAAAAACAAGAATTGCTAAAAAATACTTTTTATAAAATTTCATTCAGATTAAATTCCCCGTGGCAATCCATTACTAATATCTTCAAGAGCATCCCAGCCGATAGATAATGTGAACCTGAGCGTGTTATCAAGCGGATGATTCTCACCATTTTTAAAGATGCTTGTAGAAATGTAACTGAAATCGAAACCGTAAATATCATACCGGATACCTGAACCGAGAGTCATAAATTTTCTGTTTCCGTAAGAAGGATCTTCATAGAAGAATCCTCCACGAACTGCGAACATAAAACCATCTCTCATATTTCCGTACCAATACTCCATTCCCATTGAGGTAACAATGTCACGTAGTTCTTCCTTAAATGGTTTGTTTGACCAGGAAGAAAAGAGAGCGCGGTACACAGGGTCTACCGTTGTAACTGTATTTGTGTCGGTTCCAATAATTTCTTCTTTTGTCAGTTTGTTCACTAAAAGTTTGCTGAAATCTAAAGTCCAGGTAAGTGAATTGAATTCATCTTTCATTAAAATCGTAGCAAAGCCTAAACGAAAATTTGTAGGAATAGGATCGGCTTGTGCTTTATCGATATAGAATATCTTCGGACCAACGTTACTTAAATTCATACCGATGCTAAAACGATTACTCATATCTTCATCAAGTAAAGGGATGTAGAATTCGGACGGACGCCACATTGCGCCAATATCAAAACTTACGCTGGTTGCGATACCTGAACCGGTCTCTTCCGCAGTCGGTTGGTCTGATAAATTACTGTGAATAAGACGGAAGTTTAGACCAAGTCCCCAATCGCCCGCAAGTTTTGTCGCATATCCAAGAGTTAAAGCGGCATCGAAAGAACGAAATGTTCCGAGCGGATCGGGAGAATCCGGACCGGTACGAACAAATTCGCCGTAATTCATATAAGTGATACTGCCGGTTACACTACCTTGAATACTTTCGATATAGTTTCTGTAGGTAACATAATCGTAGAAGAGATCGAGTTTGAACTGCGGTAACCAGTTACTATGTGTTAAACTTACTTCTTGACCGGTTAAAAACGCGATACCGGCGGGATTCCAAAAAATAGCGGAGGAATTATCCGCTAATCCTGTTCCTGTTTCACCCATTGCGCCAGCACGTGAATCGGGGGCTAAAAGTAAAAATGGAACCGCTGCTTCACCTTGACCATACGTTAATTTTGTTAGGCTTATCATTATCAAACTGAGCATTAACATTCTTGAGAGAATTTTCATTCGTTTTCCTCCATAGGAGTTAGATTTATTATTGATTTTTATATACATTTTTAAGTTCGTTAAATTATTAAAAGTTCTTTTTGTTACAAAATATTTATTATAGGACTACTTAACGATCGCCATTTTGCCGATCACGTTTTGACTTACAGAACCATCGAGCGAGTTAACAATAATTTTATAAAGATAAACGCCGTTGGCAATTTCATTGTTGTCCTTATCTCTTCCGCTCCAGTCAACTTTAACAAACCGGTCGGTAGTAAGATCGGTTTTGTCAATTTCAGCAATTACTCTTCCGGCGATTGAGTACACTTTTATTTTTACTGAAATCGGTTTATCGATGTTATGCTGAAAAGTAAAGGTTGTCGCTCCTTTTGACGGATTTGGATAATTCATCACAAAGTCAATTGTAGAACCGCTGTTCTCTACCACTTTGAAAAATTCTGTTTGAGATGAGAAGTTATTAAAAACATCCCAGGCTTTTACAAGAATTTTATTTTCACCTTTACCAAGATTGTTAAATTTATATTTTACTTGTCCTGACTTTCCTTCCGCGTCGAGATCACCCGAAAAATAATTAGACAGATCGATCGTGTTGGATTCGTTATCGTTTAACACTGCTTCTAATTTATGCCCGATGCCGGAACCAGTTGTATTCAAACCGGTTTCGTCTGTTAGTTTTACAAGCAATGATGAGTTAGCGTTTACCAAAGAACCATTTACGTTTTGCATGTCATCAAAACGAATTTCTATTTCCGGTCCCTTTCCGTCATTCGCAACGGAAGAGTCGGTTCCACCAATGAGAATATTAGAGGTAACTGCAATTCCGTCACTTTCATTATTGTAAAAGTAAAAAACTATCTTCCCGTTTTTGTTCTCGTAGGAAATATCTTTTGGGACGATGAAACTGGTTGTAAAAATACCGTTCTTAATACTTACGAGTCCTTTGAATATTTGTCCTCCCTGCTGTACGGTTGAGAATGCAGCGCCAAAATCATCATACGTTACAAATCTGCGAGAATCATAAATCGAAAGAATACCTTCTCCGTTAAAATCATTTTTAACCACGTTGTTATCATCGCGTACAGAACCTGTAAGAGTCACTTTCCCCAATGCTTTAATCTGAGAAGCAACAGAAGTTGAAACATTGTTGATCGAGTCTACTGAACCGTTCTCCTGAGGTATCTGCAACCTCATCGTTGGATCAGCAAAGAGATGGAATTTTAACGAGTTTGTATCGTGAAAATCAGACTTGGTTAAAAGATATGCTTGCCCGACCGGAATAGGAAGATTTAGCGTATCTCTTTTGCTCTTTAATATTTTTTCGTAAAATCGGTTATTCAATGCAGCGTTTTGATCTGAATAAACCGGTCGTACGGAGGAAAGCGTTCCAATTGCGCCTGAGTTTTCTTTTAATAACATTTCCTCCGAAGAACTCTGGCTCCCGATTTTATCCCAATAACCAAAATCACACGTGGCAGCTGTTAAAAAGAAATAATCTTCATTTTTAAATTGAGGAATACTTACGCTTTGGATAAAAACCTGTTCGTGAGTCCAAAGCTCCGGGCTTCCGTGACCGATAAAATTTAAAAGAACCGTTCCATTATTAACAGCATCGATGATCGCTTGATTCACTTCCGGTTTGCGTCTGCCAAGCCCTGTAATTACTGTTTGGTAACCGGCTAAATATATTTTTTTCAAATCATATGAGCTAGGGATTACTGTGTTAGCTAAAGTTTCAGATTGACCGGTATGTAAACTGCCGTCATCTTCACGAGGATCTGATTTTTTTCCGTCATCCGCAACAAGCGTAATTAAATTTCTCCAGGGACCTTTTTCGGAACTTGTTTCGTAATGAATTATTTTATCAATAACATTTTTAGCATCCACCAAACTTCTAACCGTTAAACGACCGATAGCAAGATCAGGCTGGTTGTCGTTGCCAATGATGCCGGCAAAATAATCGTCGGAAGCGTATGAATAGATTTCTAAAAGAAACTCTTCCGTTTCAAATGGGATAACAAAATTTCCGTTTCCACCTTCGATATTTTTATAGTCATAATCGCCGTCACCAAAAAGAAGAACGTATTCCGGTTTAACACTCCAATTGTAATAAGCATAGCGGAGATAATCGCGAATTGCCGAAGGATCCTTCATGCCGCAAGAAAACTCACTGAAAATATCATCAACATCAACAACCGTAGTTGAGATTTTGACTTTGCTTTCATTTTCGCGGTAATTTTTCAGGCAATTTGCCTGCTCCATAAAATCTTTTGGAGAAATGATGATGAACTTTGATTTCCCATCCGTTCCACGAATGTCCTGGTTTTTCACTTCAACGGGATTTACGGGACTCTTTAAATCACTTTCAAGACAAGTAATATATTTAGAAATTGTATTAGGAGTTTCGTCAACTTGAAAATTGAAGTTCCCGGCGCTTACAAATATCGGGTCGGAAATTTCCTTTACGTTGGAAAAATCACTGATGTTGAAAACTCTAATATTTGTTGTACCAAAATTTGAAAGTTGATACTCAATAATTCCCCCCGTTGCATTGGAAAAGAAGATCAATTTTTCGGTAGAATACATGAAATCCCGCAAATAAGAAATTTCGTAATAGTTCAGATAACCCGTTGAGGCAAAATCAGGCGGAGAATAAGTAAACTTTAACAAACTTCTACTATCAGGCAATGAACCGGAAAATGAAAACGTACTGTTATCCAAAGTTCCATAAGAATATTCTCCATGCCAACTTAAATTTCTTGTTAGAACTGTTGTCCCATTCTCTTCAATTTTTAATGGAACCGCAACAGTAGCGTTATTTATAAACTGAATTTTGTAATTAACCGTTGAATTTGACAACAACCCATCTAATTTTAAAGAATAACTTCTGCTCTTGATTGATTCCGTAAACTCATCACCAACAAAATGCCTTCCCGTCTTTCCGATGTTTATTTTATCGTCTTCGTGAAAAAGATACGCTTGCGTAGAAGTTTGAACCGTTTTATCCGGACTATTTAGACTTGGCTGCTTCGATATCCGCTTACCGGTTGCGCCGCCGGAGGTGATCCAATAATAATTTTGTTTTGAGTAGGGATTGTACGAGCGGACAACCTTGCTTTTGCTTTTATCAAAGTCCCAGAAATCTGTTCCGCGTCCATAAAATAAAAGGTAATCTGCGTCATCAAATTTACTGTCTTGTTCACCGGAAATGTAAATTGCATTTTCAATAAGGTCTTCAGCTCTTGCCTCTTCCGGATTTTCGGAAAGAGGTTTCCCTCCGTTATTGTAAATTTTAATCGTTCGCGGATCAACTGTTGACGCATTAATCCCAAATGAACTTAACATCGCTTTAGTAACTTTATAAATTCCTTCCGAAGGAGCTTCAAATCTGATCCACTTTCCTACAGAAAGAACGGAAGGTGAAACCGCCGTTTTTTTCTGCAACCGGTTTCCAACATTCCATTTTTTCGCAATTTCATAATTCAACACAAAATCTTTTACAAACCTGTCATCATGCGTCTTTGAGAATGAAGTTGATGGGGCAAACGTAATTTTTACTCTGATGGACTTATACAATCTTATTTTATTTTCATTTGCAAAAAACTTTACGGGATTAAAGACAATCGTCTGAACCGCGAGATCGCGAACAAAACCGAAATCCCCGAAAGAAACTAATTCCTTATTTTGTTCCTGATAGTAATTTCCACCAATTACATAAGAATAATCGGCGATTCCATTTTCTTTTTTAGGTGTAGGAACCGGCAAAAGCTGCCCGGCCTTTTCTTCAAAGGAATAATCTAAAACCTGGATCGTGTTGCCAACTTCCGCCGGAACACCGATGTTAATTCTCTTTGAGAGAATCGCCGGTTCACCAAAACTCATAGGATTTTCGACTGAAACTCCAACGAAAGAAACCTTGGAAAAGTCCTTACCGTTGAGGGAAATTTTTTCTACGGGTTGATATTGAGGTGTGAATTCAATTACCAACGATGAAACAGTTGATGAGATTACTTTTATATCTTCCTGGGAGAACAAAGGAGAGATTAAAAGAAATACAAAAAGCGAGATTTTGCTAAAATTTCTTACCAAAATTAATCCATATTGAAAGTTTTAATTTAACACTAAAGTAGCAAATATCTCGAAAAAGTATTTCTCCTAAATTTTGATTCAAAAATAGGCAATGATTAGGCTAATTGTCAAGGCATTTTAAAAATTTCTTTTAAACTCTGTGTTCGCCGTTATAATCCGAGTTGCACCTTATTCTTCCTCATTGCCTCTATACAAAATTGAATATGATCGTCAAGAGCGATCTCGATACCGGCTGCGCCGTTTTGAATATCCTCCCGGTTTACCTGCCGCGCGAATGCTTTGTCTTTCATTTTTTTCAAAACTGATTTTACTTCTACTTCATCAACAGTCCGGCTTGGACGAACATAAGCAACCGCCGTAATAAATCCAGCCAGCTCATCACATGCGAATAAAACTTTTTTTAACATGGTATCCCGCGGTTCGCCGGAATAATCAGCATGAGACAAAATAGCTTTGGTAAAATTTTCGTCAAAACCTCTTTCGCGTAAAATTTTTTCTCCCATAAAAGGATGTTCTTCGGCTGTGGGATATTTTTCATAATCGAAATCATGAAGAAGCGCCACATTTCCCCAATATTCAACGTCTTCGCCCAATTTTTCCGCATACGCACGAACGCATGTTTCCACCGCAAAAGCATGTTTAAGTAGACTTTCGTTTTGAGTAAATTCTTTTAGAATCGATAAACAGACTTCCCTATTTCGAGTTATGGCTTCCATCATTTTCCTTTTTTGGTTTTAGTTGATGAAACACTTGGACACAATTCCGCCACTTTACATTCTTCACATTTTGGTTTTCTTGCAATGCAAATTTGTCGCCCATGATTCATAAGTAAATGCCCGGAGATCGTCCAATCTTTTTCCGGCAAAAGTTCTTTTATTCTGAATTCGATTTTTTCGGCGTCGTCTGATTTTATAAATCCAAGTAAATTAGAAAGCCGTTTTACATGCGTATCAACTGCAACGGCGGGGATTCCAAACGCGTTCCCGAGTACAACAGACGCGGTCTTTCTTCCAACACCGGCAAGTTTTGTTAGAGCATCAAAATCTTTCGGGACTTCTCCACCATAATTATCTACCAATGATTTGCAGCAACTCTGTATGCTTTTTGCCTTCTGTTTATAAAAACCGGTTGAGAAGATTGCCCTTTCAATTTCTTCTTGAGGAACTGAAATGAAATCCTTCGGTGTTTTAAACTTCTTAAAAAGTTCTTTAGTAACGATGTTTACTCTTGCGTCTGTACATTGTGCGGAAAGAATTGTTGCAATGAGAAGTTGAAACGGATTCTCAAAATCCAAAGCAATTTTAACAGAAGCGTATTCTTTTTTTAGAATCGCAAAAATTTTTTTCGCTCGTTCTTTTTCATCTTTCATATCAAGTCCCGGTTAAATTTTTTGTCTTTAATCATCAGCCGCTCAACCGGTTTATTCCCGATTATGTGCTGCTGAACGATTTCTTCAACATCTGCAACCGTTACATTGCCGTACCAGATTTGTTCCGGATAAACGACAACTACTGCACCATGTTCGCAAGCATCAAGGCAACCGCTTTTATTGATACGAATTTCAGAATTCAGACCAAGCGCTTTTATTCTTGCTTTTAATTGTTCCGCCAGCTCACCCGAATTTTTGTCTGCGCAACATCCGCGTGGATGCCCCTCTTCTCTCTGGTTTGTGCAAACAAAAATATGTTTTTCAAATCGTTTCATTTTTCACTTCTAAAATTTTCTTAGTGCAAATATAAGATTCTTTCAAAAACTTTTTTACTTTTGTACAACAACTAAAGGGAGTTTTATGAAATCGGGCTTAGTTCTTCTTCTTGTGTTTTTCAGTTTGCTTTTAGTTTCCGGGTGTAAAGATGCTAAAACGGGAATCGTTATTCCCGAAACGGTTGCAAAATATCCATTTGCTTCCGGTAGTGAGTGGAATTATAACTACACAACAATTGTCTCTTTCTATGATGATCATGGGCAAATTATTCGTGATTCTGTGTTTGAGCAACAGAATGTAATAGTGAGAGTTTCTAGCTTGGATGATAGTCTTCCTAATTTACCCCATTTAATTAAAGTGGAGACTTCCTCTCAAGCCTATCCAAATACAAAAGCAACTATTTGGTATCTACAAACAGATTCAACGCTTTATTGGGTTGCTCATCGCAACGCCGGGGCTGTGCCTTGGGTTTTCCCTTCAAAAGACAAAAGAGGGATTGCCATTCACAAAAATCCACTTCTTTTTGAATTTCAAAGTATCGCGTTCGGGGATACAGGTTATTTCAATCAAGCAAGACAAGTCTACGCTTATCCATTTAAAGTTGGTATAAGTTGGATTGACCAAATTGATTATAGTTGGAAAAGGACAAAAACAATTATTTCATCTGAATCTATTTCAATTCCAAATAAAAATAGTATTTCGACATTTTTGATCAAAACAACTGATCCTTCTTACAGAGGACTTAAAATACTTGATTGGGTAAACATTGATATAGGACTTGTAAAAAGAGAAATTGTTTCTGACAGTATTGCTTTTACCGGACCAGATTCACCGGAACCACTCTATTGGGGGAAAATGGTCTCAAGAGCGGAACTAATAAGTAAGAAGTAACGGAATTAATACAAATTGACGGAGAAGTTATGAAACGGGTTATATTATTGTGCTTATTATTTGAGACCTTCGTTTTTGTTTCGGGATGCAAAGATGCTAAAACGGGAATTGTAATTCCTGAGCAAGTTGAAAAATATCCTACCACGTTAAATTCAGAATGGGAATATGAAACAGCTTCATATGTAGCAAAGTATGATAAAAATGGAAATATTGGTAACGACTCACTTGCTTGGCCAATTTCTTACAGTGTTGTTAGAATCACTTCTGTAAATGACAGTATTTATGGAGAAAAGAATCTTCTCAGATTTGATTTTGGTTCAAATCTGGAATACTCGACCGGAACTCATTGGTATCGAAACAACGATAACGCTCTGGAAATGGTCGCCTATTCCGGCATGGAACGAAATTGGGTAACTCCCAAAATAAAAAAAACAAGTCCTTTGCTTTTTTTAAAATATCTGTCAACCCGGGTTATGCCAGAAACAGTATTACCTTTAATCAACGATTCGATCTATTTTCTTAAAAAAAATGTTTTGGAATATCCTTTAACAGTTGGTAAGAATTGGGATATTTTTCTCCCGGATGGGTTGAGAATCAACAGAACTATTCTTGGTAAAAGTCAATTTGTTTATAGGGAATCGAACACTGAATGTTTTGATATTAAATCAACTTATTACCGGAGTAATGAACTCGATACCCAAACTGATGAGCACGATTATATTAGTCTTGAATATGGTTTGTTGAAAAGAGAAACAATCATTGACAGTATACCAAAAACTACAGTAGAAAACCCATACGGTACTGGAGAGTTTTACCGATACAAATTAACCTCAATCCTGATTAGAAAATCAAATTAAAAGTGAGTACTAAATAATTCGAATAGTGCATAGAGAGGTAAAGACTAAGCAAAGAAACGAATCTCGAATAATGATTAAAGAAGGATGGACGTCCAAGTTTTTTTACTTCTCAAATCTTAATTCGATGTTCGTTATTCATTATTCTTTGAGATTTGCTATTTACTTAAAGAAGTAGCGCGTACCGGATTCGAACCGGTGATCTCCGCCTTGAGAGGGCGGCGTCCTAAGCCACTAGACGAACGCGCCAGTATAAATTTTTCTTCCCCCATCAAACATCTTCCCTCCACCATCATCCATGACTTTGCTGCCCCGTCAGGGGTCGAACCTGAACTCTTCTGATCCAGAGTCAGACGTGTTGCCAGTTACACCACGGGGCAAGTTAGTTTTTAGCTCAAATTCAAGTTTTTCTAAAACGAAAAGGTTGTAACACAAAACCTGGGAAACCAGAACAAAATAATTTGGAATGACTACCTTTGACAGTTAAAATTGAATGGCTGCATGACTGAATGAAAAACATTCATCCATTCAGTTATTCTTTTTTATCCGTTTGATATTCTCGCCATTCTGTGCAGTCTGCGGCAGAATTTTACTAACTATCTTATTTGTGCACTGCAAAGTTAATCTTAAAAAGTTTTACTGCAAAATTTAACCGTTCAAATGTATTCTGCTGATAAAAAACCTCATACTATGCTGGAGAAACTCAAAACTATTTCATTTTCTTTTACCCATAATTGCAATTTTTATTTTTTACTCTTTTCATATCTAATTAAATTAAAAACGAAATTATAAAAGATTACAAGCGTTTAAAATACTTAGTTAATCTGCATGCTATCTTAATTCAAACAAAAAATGGAATTCAGAAATGAAAAGCTTTCGCGAAAGATTGGGCAATGAAATAATTTTATTCGACGGCGGGACGGGAACGTATCTCTATGAAAAAGGGGTATACATCAACCGCTGCTTCGATGAATTGAATTTAACTAACCCGGAATTGGTCACCGAAGTCCACCGGGATTATATTAACGCCGGCGCGGATATTATTGAAACAAACACCTACGGAGCTAACACCTTTAAGCTTACTCCTCATGGGCTTGGCGGGAAAGTCTACGACATTAATTTACGCGGAGCGCAGCTTGCAAAAACAATCGCGAAAGAATCCACACTTGTTGCAGGCGCTGTTGGACCACTTGGTGTGCAGATTGAACCTCTCGGTAAACTTTCATTAGATGAAGCAAAAGATGCATTCAAAGAACAAATAAAAGGATTACTTGATGGGGGTGTTGATCTAATTATTTTAGAAACCTTTGCGCTTGTTAAGGAAATGATCCAGGCAATACGGGCGGTTAGAGAACTCAACGCTGATATCCCGATAGTCGCTCAAGTAACCATTAACGAAAGCGGCACATTATTAAGCGGAGCTCCGCTTGAAAGATTTATTGAAAAGCTAAAAGATTACCCGGTTGATGCGATCGGGATAAATTGTTCCGTTGGTCCAAAAGCGATGCTTGATGCGTTAGAAAATTTGCGATCTCTTACCGATATACCCATTTCTGTTCAGCCGAATGCCGGTTTACCGCAAAATATAAGCGGAAGAAATATTTATATGACCTCGCCGGAGTATATGGCGGAATATGCCAAAAGATTTATTCAAACCGGCGCGGCGATTGTCGGCGGTTGCTGCGGAACTAATCCCACCCATATTAGAGCCATGCGAAAAGCTGTTCAGGCTCTTCAACCGGCAAAAAAAATGGATGTTAAGATCGCTGATCTACAAGTAGAGAAACCGGCTGAAATTAAAATTTACGAGAAGAATGAGAAATCACGTCTTTCAAACAAGCTGCTAAAAAAAGAATTTGTAAAATTAGTTGAACTTGTTTCACCTAAAGGAGTTTCTCCTTCTAAAGAAATTGACAAAGCCCGCAAACTTTATCACGCGGGAATAGACGCAATTAATATTCCCGATGGTCCAAGAGCATCGGCAAGAATGTCCGCACTCGCATTAGCTGCAATTATTCAAAAAGAAGTTGGGATTGAAACAGTGTTACACATTGCGTGCAGAGATCGAAATGTTATCGGAATGCAGTCTGATTTACTTGGTGCATGGGCGTTAGGTTTAAGAAATATTTTAGCGATCACAGGCGACCCGCCAAAACTTGGCAATTATCCCGATGCTACTGCCGTTTTTGATGTTGACGCAATTGGATTAACGAATATTATCAACCGGTTAAATCATGGATTAGATATTGCAGGCAATCCTATTGGCGATCCGACAGGGTTTTGTGTGGGAGTTGGCGTCAATCCAGGCGCTATTAATCTTGATGAAGAATTAAAAAGATTGGACTGGAAAATAGAAGCCGGCGCTGAATTTATGATTACACAACCGGTATTCGATATAAAACTTTTAGAAAATTTCATGAAGCGGATCGAACATATTAAACTCCCGCTGATTTGTGGAATATGGCCTTTAGTTTCTTTCCGTAACGCCGAGTTTATGAATAATGAAGTACCGGGAGCTTCTGTGCCCAAAGAAATTCTTGCCCGTATGAAAAAGATGACCACGAAGGAGGACGGTTTTAACGAAGGGGTTAAAATTGCCAGAGAGACTTTTGAACAAGTTAAAACTTTCGCTGATGGAGTTCAAATTTCTGCACCACTCGGTAGAATTGAAGCTATTTTTGATATGATAGAATAAGCATCAACCTCTGAAAAAACTTTAATAAAAAAGCCTCGAGAAAGATTAATTCTCGAGGCTTTTTAGCTAATATGATTTGAACTCCCTACCCTGAATAATGCAACTGAAGAGTTAGCAACTATACCGCTGGGGGAATTGAAAACTATTTAGTTATCGCAAAATCACTTCCGGGGATTTCAGATTTTTTGCTTTTGGTATTATGGACCAAATTACTTTCCGATGGAGCGAGTTTTGTTTTACCTTCTTTCGTACTAATATAAAGTTGATCATTCTCAATTATATAATAAAATTGTTTGCGGAATTCTTCCATCGGGATACCGCAAGTTGCAGCGAACTTTGCAATTTCGTGCGGGTCATCGAAATCAGCTTTATTCAACCGCAGCATATATCTCCGTGCAATTAAAAAAGATTCTGAAGCCGGGTCAACCATTCTTACTCTGGTTTTATTTGTTACCGGATCGAGAATATCTTTAAAATAAAGTGGAACAAAATGTCCGTTTTGAATAGAAACCATCGCCGCGTTTCCACCATCAAGAATAAATTGAGCGGCAGAAAATCCGAGGTCGCGTGTATATTCCATATCGAAAGGAATAGGATCGGCACAGCGTAATTCGTAACCGATATTTTTTGCTACAATTGTTTCTTTGATATTAAAATCACGCAATCTCTCTTGAACTTTAGATTTAAGAATTTCTCCAAAGTTAATTTCTGCAATCCTGATATTATTATGAGCGTCGCGTTCAACTTCAACTAAAGCATTTAAATCATGTGGGTCTAAATGTTCCACCAAACCTTCGGCAAGAATTGCAACGCCATCGCTCTTTCCGTAGCTTAATCTTTTAATGATAGCGCCGGCAAGAATATCAACTACGTGTTTAAGTTTAATTACTTTGTTTGGGAATTCCTCAGGTATTAAAGTCATCGTCGCGCCGGTAGCTTTACCGATTCCAAGAGCCAAATGTCCGGCTTTTCTTCCCATCGTTACAACAAAGTACCAGCGTGAAGTTGTTTGAGCATCCACCATTAAACTTTTAACAATTTCAACACCAAGGTGGCGCGCCGTTTGAAATCCAAAAGTAGGAATACCGTGCG
>Ga0209417_1003606_pt1 | contig 20308 bp, 26 predicted proteins | sample RifGroF2_FD_184002 | JGI IMG/M metagenome (GOLD analysis project Ga0209417, IMG submission 184002) | Groundwater microbial communities from Rifle, Colorado, USA - Groundwater F2 (SPAdes) (version 2) | ecosystem: Environmental > Aquatic > Deep subsurface > Groundwater | place: Rifle, Colorado... | reverse complement strand
CAAGGCTTCGTGGGAATTGATCTGGGTTTTCCTCAAGGAGATATTTCCGAAGAGGCAGGCGGTAAGGCGAGGGTGATCACTCCGGTACCCGGGGGTGTGGGTCCCCTGACAATAGTTTCGTTGTTCGTAAGTATAGCGGCTTAAATTTCGGATTTGGTCATTGTAGGTATTAAAAACCCCGCCGGTTGGGCGGGGTAGCGGAGCTTTACTGGATGTCGATGCTGGGGACTATCGAGTCAACGGGAACGTGGAACTCATAGACTCGTTCCACCGTATAAAATGGGGTGAACGCTAGGTACTTTTCCCAGTCCCACTTCCAGTCTCGCCTGTAGGTGACCAGGTAGGCAGAGCCAGGTTCCTGATCACGGATCAGGTAGACGAGAGCTTCGTAGTCGTCATAGCGGATGACCTTGCCGTCACGCAGACGATCACCTTCGTAGAAACGGTAGACATAGTATTCGTCGGTACTGATATGTCCGGTTCCAAGGAAAAACCTGCCTTCGATCGTGGGCTCGCCTAGGTTCATGGTCTCCAGTCTAATGGGATCGTTGGCGACGGTTTTGGTTGGTAGGAACATGCTGCCGAAAAACGTGGTCATTGCTCCACCACAGAGAGAGACCATGATGAGTATGGCGACGCCGAATCCAGTCACATAGTGGACAGTGCCTCCATCAACGTACTTGACATCGTAGGCTAAAAAGCGAGCAAAAAAGGAAACAGCTAGAAATCCTATGAGCAACAGGAGCATTTTGTCCTTCCTTTAATCAGAGTTAAGGTTCGATTTGATGAATTCTATCCTATAGATGGATAGAAGTCAAAGATTGGCTTGAGAAATAGGCACAGGTATAGTAGAATACACGGAGAATTAATTAATAATTTACCCGCGGCGAATCTCTTGAGAGGCCGGACGGGTTTAAATAGAGATAAACAATATGGCTAAAATAGCTGAAGAGAAGGTCCTGGTCAAGGCCGAAAGAACAAAGACCAAAAAAGTAGTTAAGAGCGCAGCTCCCAAAAAAGAAGTTGTCGTTAAAACTGCCCCCTCCAAGAAGGAAGCAGTAAAGAAAACCCCCGTAAAAAAGGTTGAGGTGAAAGAAGTTAAAGAGGTCAAAGAGGTAAAAAATGCCGAGGTAGTTGTGGCAGCCGAAGAGGTCAAAGAAACACCCAAGGGTGGCTACAGAAGTGAGGTGACCGTCGAGCAACTGTTCGAGGCCGGTGCCCATTTCGGACACGTGGTGAAGAAGTGGAATCCTAAAATGAGGAAATATCTTTGGGGGGAGAAGAATGGTATTCATATTTTCGACCTGGAGAAGACCGTAAAAAACCTGGGAGAAGCCTGTGATGTGCTTCAGAAGGCTGCCTCTACAGGAAAGAGGATCGTCATCGTCGGCACCAAGAGACAAGCAAGACCTATTGTCGAGGAGATGGCCAAGAGAGTCGGAATCCCTTATATGACACAGAGATGGTTGGGTGGTTTGATAACCAATTGGAGACAGGTCAAGCAGACTATCGACAGATTGAATTCTCTTAGACTCAAGAAAGAACAAGGTCAGTTAAAGAAGTTCACCAAAAAAGAACAGGTATTATTCGATAAGGAAATCGCCCGCTTGGACAGAGTTGTCGGTGGACTTTCCAACCTTAAAGAAGTTCCCGAGATTGTTATCGTCATTGATACTCACAAAGAAAAATTAGTGGTCAAAGAGGCATCATCCCGAGGAGTAACAGTTGTCGGATTGGTCGATTCCAATTCAAATCCCGATCTGGTTGATTACCTGATCCCGATGAATGACGATGCTACCAAGGGTTTGGAGATCGTTATCGGTGAAATGGAAAAAGCTCTTACCAGTGGTCAGAAAGAATTAAAGAAATAAAAAAACACAATGCTAGACAAAATCAAAGAACTCAGAGAAAGGACCGGCGCCGGAATTATGGATGCCAAGAAAGCGATTGAAGAATCAAAAGGCGATATGGATAAGGCCATTGAGATAATCAAAGCCAAGGGATTGGCCAAAGCCGAGAGTAAATCGGACCGCGAGGTCAGAAGCGGATTGGTCTATTGTTACACCCACAACGGTGGAACAGCAGCCGCTATGGTCGAGTTAGCTTGTGAGACCGACTTTGTAGCCAAAACCCCCGAATTCGAAGCCCTTTGTAAGGAAGTTGCAATGCAGGTAGTGTCAATGAATCCTCTGAATGTTGAGGAGCTCATGAAACAAGCATATATCCGTGACGCTGCGGTAACCATTGAACAACTGGTCAAGACTCTTGTTGGTAAAACCGGTGAGAATATACGAGTGATCCGTTTTGCCAGATTTAAATTGGGAGAAGAATAAAGAGGGGTTAACCTTTCTTTTCACCTACGCTACCGAACCCAGGGTTATTCATAGGTGTTTCTTTGGTCTCACCTTTTTTGGCGATATCTGTAGCCGTTAAGCTGTCAAGTCTTCTACCGCTTATATTTTCGGTTGGTCTTTTGGTGGCTCCTTCATGGTGGGTGTTTATGACAGATCCCACGCCAGCTTTATCTCGGGTATTCTGAGCGGTTGGTTTTGGTCCGTATGACTTTGGCATACCTTTTTTATATCATGGTTTACATGGATTTGATAAGATAGCGTATATGCAACTAGAACACGAACTGATAACTCTCCTGAGACAGAAGTTTGATAAGGTGATGGAAATAATTAAGGATGATATGGCGACAGTTAGGGTTGGAAGGGCAAAGCCTGATTTAGTGGAAAACGTGGTGGTGTCTGCATATGGAACCAAGATGAGGTTGGTGGAGTTGGCTACCATTTCTGCACCCGATACTAATATGCTAATCATTGCTCCATATGACAGAAGTGTAATGAGGGACATCGAGAAGGCGATCTCGGACAGTGAGTTACAGTTATCTCCGGCAGTGAGCGGGGATCAGATAAGGATTGTATTACCTCAATTAACCCAAGAAAGACGGTTGGATTTTGTAAAACTTCTAAACCAAAAGAAGGAGTCGGGAAAGACACTGATCCGTCAAGCAAGACAAGACGTTAAGGAAAAAGTTGACGCTTTGAAGGGAAAAGACGGAGTGTCCGAAGATGATATCTATATGCTGAATGAGCAGACAGACAAAATTACCGGGGAATACAACGAGAAGATTGACGCAATGACAAGGGAGAAAGAGGACGAGATCATGGCGATTTAGGAAATATAAATCCATCCCAGGTGACAGTAACCTCTAGGCAGTCTAGCCCAAGCTATCTTGATGATAGAATAAAACAATGCAACTTTTGACCTTTATCCTCACTCTTTCGGTGCTTGTGTTAGTCCATGAATTTGGTCATTTCATTATGGCTAAGTTATTTGGAATGAGGGTTGAAGAATTCGGAATTGGTTTACCACCCCGGGCTAAAAAACTTTTCTCCAAAGGGGAAACTCTGTTCAGTTTGAACTGGTTGCCCATTGGAGGATTTGTAAAACTATTCGGAGAGGACATGGAAGACGAAGCACAGCTGGCATCTCCGGAGGCCTTTTTTAACAAACCGATGTGGCAAAGAGCGGGGGTACTTTTTGCTGGAGTGACGATGAACTTCATACTGGGAATTTTATTGTTCGCAGCAGTCTATTCTTTTATGGGAATTCCGACGGAAACAGATAGGGTGTTGATTGTGGAGATAACAGAGAACAGTCCGGCGAAGGAGGCAGGGATTGAGAAAGAAAGTGTAGCCAAGAAAATCATTTTTGAAGACAAGGAATACACATTTGAAACGATGGACGAGTTTGTGGAGGCAGTAAACGGTTTGAAGGGGAAGGAGATAGTACTTACTCTGGAGAAAGATGGAGTCGAAAAGGAGGTTACCATAACACCCAGAGAGAATCCACCCGCAGGAGAGGGTTCGTTGGGGGTGGCGCTGTCTAATATAGAGCTGGTCAAGTTTCCCTGGTGGCAGATGCCGTTCAGAGGGGCAGTGGTTGGAGTTGAAGAGGCAATTTCGTGGGGAAAGGAGATCACAGGTAATTTATTCAGTTTGGTCGCGGGTATTCTGACCGGTAAAGGGGTTCCCAAAGACGTAGCCGGTCCGGTGGGGATTTATCAGGTAAGCAAGGAGGTTTATAAGTTCGGATGGTTGGCTGTGTTGCAGTTTGCAGGTGTCCTATCGGTGAACCTGGCAATCCTTAATGTGATGCCGTTCCCAGCATTGGATGGAGGACGGATAGCTTTCCTGGGGGTAGAACGGATAATTGGCAAGAAGAAAAAAAATAAAATTGAGGGATATGTCCATACGGTGGGAATGATCATCTTGTTGCTTTTGATGGTTTTGATCACCGCCAGAGATGTTTTTAGATTATTCACCTAGGTGAGTGCGGAAAAGTTGAGTGCTAGAATGGTTTTATGAATGACCCAAATTGTCTGTTTTGTAAGATCGTGGCGGGGGAGGAGAAGGGCACAAAAGTCTGGGAATCAGACGAGTTTCTATGTATCAAAAACAAATATCCGATCTCTCCGGTGCATGTTTTGGTCATGCCGAAATCCCATATTAAGAAGGAAGAGGTTGCCACTAGCCAAAGTAGTGCCTTTTGGAGTAAAATAATGGGAGCCGTTTTTGCCGTTGTTGCAGAACTTGGACTGGATAAAACCGGATACAAGATCGTCAATAATGGAGCCGGGTACAACCATTTCGAGCATGAGCATGTGCACATCTTAGGTGGTTCCAAGTCCGAGCCGGGCGGTCAAACTTAATTATTTGAATTTAAAAAACCCAAAGGAGGTGCATTTCCAGTGGCACTAGTAGTTCGTAAGAAACAAGGTCAAAATACTCAGCAGATGATCAATGAATTCAGGAAACTGACTTTCGAAGATCAAGGTTTAGAGAAGGTAAAGACAACCGGCATGACCGGTTATCAAAAACCATCTACCCTCAAAAACATCAAAATGACTGAGCTGAGGAAGGCTTCGGCCAAGATAAGACGCAGAAACAAGCGTTTGGCCGGTATTACCAAATAATTTATTCCTATGCTTTATCAGACGATAAAGTCAGACATGGTCTCTGCTCAGAAGAGCGGGGATAGTCGTTTGCTGGGTGCTTTGAGGTTAATAGTATCCGAGCTTTCTTATGCTCAAGTGGATCATAAGGACGGTGAGTTACCCGATGAGGATGTGGTCAGGGTATTATTCAAAGAAGCCAAGAAGCGTAAGGAGTCGATGGATATCTATGAGAAAGCAGGAGCATTAGATCGTGTGGAGCAGGAGAGATATGAATTGGGAATTATTACCAGGTATTTACCTGAGATGATGGCGGAGAAGGATGTTGAGGTTGAGGTAGATAAGATAGCAGCTGAAACAGGCCTTGTTGGTGGCAGGCTTATGGGAGCGGTGATGGGTAGGTTGAAAGGTAAGGCTGAGGGAGCGGTGATAAACAAAATTGTGAACGAGAAGTACAAAGGTTAATTGACTATAGGACTTACAGGGGATAAAATTCAAGGGTTGTGAACCTTAAAAACCTTTGTAAGGAGGGTCCATATGACCGTTACCGTGCATCAGTACGCTGGTTTGAGTTTTCCTGTTTTGTGTAAATGCACTTGCTGTGGCACGTTATGTCATGTAAGTTCTGTCGCAGACTTTGATATGGGCTATTACGTTGGTCTGCCCACTAAGGCTGAGGCGGTCTGTCCTATGTGCGGGGATCCTGCAATCCCTGTCAACGATGTAGATGTCTCGGAGTTGATCCGTTTTATGACTCCGATCTTTGACGATTGATGGGTTGCATGGCAACCAGGTGAGAGGAGGAAACAATGCCAGATGAACTTGATGAAATTATCAATGCAGAAGGTCCGATCACTCAAGAGACGATCCGGGCTCTTCATAAAAGCGGGATGGAGCTTTTAGATAAGGCGATGGCTATTCGAAGTCTTGCTCTGGCCAAGTTGAAGATGGCACGGGAGTTGTGTAGTCATCCGAATAAGGGCGGTAAGTATGTTTGCCCTGATTGTGGGTATGACACCAGCCCCGATCCTTACTAGGTTGTTTTTTTATCGGCGTCTGCCCCTATGGGTGGACGCCTTTTTCATTGGTGAAGTAGAATAAGGATAATGAAACTGGAATTAGATATTAATGCAGACAGCCGATATTCTTTCGACAGGAAGAGAGTGCGGGCTGCCTTGGAAAAAGTTTTGCTTGAGCAGGGGATGAAGGAAGGAAAGATAAAAATCAGCTTAAGCGTAGTGGGGGAGAGAAAAATTAAAGAGTTGGAAAAGAAATTTTTTGGCAGAGATGAGGTGACGGACGTGTTATCTTTTCCGATGCAAGAGGGTGAAGTAGTGCCTGAAGACGAAGACGGTATCAACTTGGGGGACATTGTGATTTGCTATCCTCAGGCCAAGCGTCAAGCAATGCAATGGAATAAGCTGCTGGATGAAGAAATAGAATTTTTGGCTAGCCATGGGTTGCTACATCTTTTGGGAATTCATCACGAATAAAAAGACCGCTAGGGTAAGCGGTCAGTGGTACACGCAGGAATTAGACGATTGAAATATGCTGAGGACGGTATTCATCCGCGAATACCTGGGCGATATGAATCAAGTCGAGCAGGTCAGCGTTCTCCTTGACGAAGGTTAGTTCGTATCCTTCATTTGAGATTGAGACAGAAAAGAGATCGATGTCGTTGGCAGTATAAATATAGCTGCCATCCTCTGTCTGACGATACTTGACGCTAAAACCATAGCAATCGTCGCAGACTCCTTGGATTAGTTCGGCGGTAAGCTCTTTGGAAATGCGCATAATCATGGTCATGTCTCCTTAATGTGCGATTTGGCGTAATTATACAGGGTATTCTATTGTGCGTAAGTGATACGGAATGATAGGGTGGCGTGTTCGGGTAATATTAGGTATCTTCTATAAAAGTTATTTGGCTTACAGTTCAGGCACATAGGTTTTTACTGGGATTGATGCAGGGCTAAAATCCTCGCTTCCGAGTAATTATTATCCAGTTGACAGAGGTATATAAACAGCCTAAGTTGTTGATGTGAGCTATTATCAAAAATACCGACCCAAAACCATCGACGAGCTAGACCTTAAGTCGGTCCGGGAAACTTTGCAGTCCTTTCTCAAATCCGGAAATTTGAATCACGCGTATCTCTTTATCGGTCCCAGAGGTGCGGGTAAGACCAGTACAGCCAGAATATTGGCTCAAGTGGCTACTTGTGAAGAGAATTTGGGTAAAAAAGAGCTGAGTGAGCCGTGTGGAAAGTGCAACGCGTGCCTGTCAATTCAGGGTGGAGCTGCAGTTGACGTGATTGAGATGGATGCGGCTTCTCACAGGAGCATCGAGGATATCAGAGACTTGAGGGAAAAGATCCGTTTAACGCCGGTAGCTCTCTCCAAGAAGATCTATATTATTGACGAGGTTCACATGTTGACCACCGAGGCTTTTAATGCTCTTCTGAAGACATTGGAAGAGCCTCCAGCACACGCTATGTTCTTTTTATGTACTACCGAGGCCCACAAAGTGCCCGAGACGATCATGAGCCGTTGTACAGTGGTCAAGTTTGCCAAAGCCAAGACCGATGAGATCGTCCGATCATTAAACAAGGCAGTGGCAGGCGAGGAGTTGAAGGTGGAGGATGGTGTTTTGGAGATGATCTCCGAGGCGACCGACGGCAGCTTTAGGGAGGGGCACAAGTTGCTGGAGCAACTGAGTTCCAAGGGGACGAAAATAACTAAGGACGAGGCAAGAGACTTTCTGGGATTGGCAAAAGGTAGAGCTGTCGGTAAGCTGGTTGAATTTTCGATTGCGGGTGAGCCAAAAAAGGTAGTGGAATTGATCGATGAGTTGGAACAAGGAGGGGTGAAAGCGCAGGTATTGGTAGGGAGCCTGTTAAGAGAAGTGAAGGTTAAGATGGAGGAGACGATGGATAGGGGTGGCTTTGCCACCTTTGCCAGACTGGCCGACAAGTTGATCACGGCTGCCGAGAAAGTGAAACAGTCCCCCTTACCCATGCTACCAGTCGAGTTGGCCTTGTTATCCGTGGCAGTAGATGAGGAGAGAAGCCGAGACAGGAAGGTCGAGGAGAACGAACACAGGGGTGAGAAGTCTGCGGATCCGGTCATCAAAAGGTCATTGCCCAGGGTAGAGGTAGTGGCGGAGTCTGCCCTTGACAGTGTGGCTCAAAATTATGAAGGACCCTTGGCCAGTATAGATCGGGTAAAAAGTGAATGGGGGAATTTCCTGACGGACCTGGCACCAAGGAATCAGTCGATTGCCGGATTGTTAAGATCAGCTACTCCTTTGGCAGTTCAGGGGAGAGACTTAACTCTGGAGGTGTTCTACCCCTTTCACAAAGATCAGTTGGAGCAAGATTCCAAGAGGAAAGTGGTTGAAGAAGCAGTGGCAAGGACTTGGGGGAGGATGAACGTGAGATGTGTTTTGGGAAAGAAGGGCGAGCAGATGAGAGAGGAAATTGAAGCTTCGAGCGGGGGAGAAAAGGGAGAAGATAAGGTGGCTCAAGCGGTGTCAGGAAGTGTGGAAGAGATTTTCGGTGTGTAGCTTTACTTTTTGTATATTTGAATCATAAAAAGGACGATAATAATTTCGTGTGATTTGTTGCTATTAGTGTAGATGCGGGTGTAAACTTCTGATACTAATTTTTGATTTGATTATGGATAATGAGCAATCACTGGTTGCGTTGCCCTTAAACACGAGATCTCCTGAGTTTTTTAATAGCAGGCAATACTAATGACAACTTACTTGGAAAATGAGAATCACCAAAGGTCCGAGACAGTGTGGGAGAAACAGTTGGGAATGATCGAAGTGATCTATGAAGATGATCAAGTGAAAGCTTTGGGTGAGTTACTAGAAATGGGGGTGGTTTTATCAAATAAAAACCATTTAGGCGGTATCTACGGAAGAAATCAAGTATGGGCGTGTCAGCAGTCCGCCTATGAAAATTTAGGTTTTTTGGAGATGCTGGCCGTCTACATCAGTTTTGTAAGTGTAAATGACTCACAAAAAGCTTACCGTGAATACGGAGACGTCTTGAGAAATTTTGTCCGCAAACTTGATCACCATGTCGATACCCATCACGGTGAGTTGCAAGACAGAGATAAATGGCTGATAGGGATTTTTTTCGAACAGATAAGAGGCAGACTGGACACTTTGAGGGCAGAGGAAATAAGTGGAGAAGTAGCGATCTCTTTGGAAAACACCTTGATTAATCATCCTGAAATCCGTCCATATGTAGCAGGCTTGGTGGCAGAGATGACGAGGTCGACTTATTTGCACGAGAAAGTAAAAGCATTTGACTGCATAAATAACGGTTACGACCCGATCGAGGCGTATTTATTTATGGCTGAGTATTTTGATAAGCCGGGAGAACAAGATACATTTTTTGCGGACAAGGCTATTGAGGTGATCGAGAAGTCATTGGCAAGAGAACTTAAGATGATTGGGCGCTGGGAAGACATTGAGGAGGGGTCCAAAACGATCATCGCTATGTGTTTGGGAAAAATTGAAGAGTCACTGGTAGTAGCTACGGAGAGGGGTCACCAAGAGTTCATTTTGTCAGGTGTGTCCAGTTTGGTGCTGAGATTCCCAGAATTGCAGAGCTATTTAAGTGTTAATTTGGCATGTAAACTAGTTCAATTCGGAAACAGGACTGTCCAGGAGGTTATAGAAGGCGATCATGTGGGGAAGCTGGATAAACACAGAAGATATGGATTTTTAAAGCGGTTATTCGATGGCCTGACTACGAAGGAGCAAGAAGAATTGTTGGCGTATATTGTAAAAGACAGATGTCCGGATGAGTTGGACTTGTTGAGAAATATCTATAGCTCAGAGGAAACGGATAAGCTGATTGAAGCCAATTTTATTGAAAGGGGGGAGAGGTATGAAATATATAAATGTATAGCGAAGAATAGATTTGTATTGGAGCTGATGAGCTTGATGGTGGGGAAGGACAAGTATCGATTCCAGTTGGGAGTACTGCTGTCAATGTTGGACTTTAACGATCTGCCGGTGAGTTTAAAAAAGAAAATAGATCCGGAGTGGGTGGAAAGTAATCAGACCCTAAAACTTAGGAAAAATCATTGGAGTTTATGTGATAGTGCTGAGGAAAGAATGGTAGATGCAATGTATACAAAGGCAATACTTTTGATCAATGGGAACATGTTATTGAAGCTTAAGGGAAAGTTGTCAGCCTTGTGTTTAAGAACATTTACTACCCGAAAGGGGTTCACTTTTGTTGAAGGGAATTGGTACTCTCCGGTAGATGAGGGAACTCGGGATGAACTTAAAAGTGCATATTTTTATGGACGAGATACGACTAAGATATTGGATTCATCCGAGTGGGTATTGATGAGAACTATTACCGGAATAGGAGACCGGAGCTCGGAGGAGATGTTCAGGGAGATAAAGAGGATTGCAGGTAAAATAGAGCTGTCCGACATAGGCGGAAAGTACAACAAGAAAGACTACAGATACATGGTCAGTCAGGAAGACGATTAATAAGTGAATATTTGTCGTTGTGTATATAATCTATACTTGAAAAACGAAAATTTAGCTCCCTTAGGAATTCCGGGTGTTGTGGAGGGAACGTTTTTCAACGTAAACAGACAGCTTAAGGTAAAATTATTAAGTTAGCAGTTGAAATATATATGTTTGACAGAATGAAACAATTTGGGTCACAAGGAGCCGCATTGGCAAAATTGGCCTTATTACAAAAGAAAATCGGCAATCACAAAATCGAACACGAAGGGGATGGGGTGAAAGCTGTAGTCACAGGAGACGGAAAGCTGAAGGAGCTTTGGATCGATGGTGAAAACTACAACAAAGCTGTTAAGGTGATCAATGAAGCGATCACGACCGCCCAGAAATACGCAGCCGAGGAAATGAAAGGATCGATGGGTGAGCTTTCCAAGATTCTTGGTAGTTTGCCAAAAAGTTCCTAACATGAAGACAGGTTGCCCCGGTTTAAGAATGGTTAAAATAGTATCTATTAAATTAGTGGAATCTCAGGAGCCCGGGGAATAAAGTTTATGCGCAGTATTAAACCAGTACAGAAAGTGGTGGACGCCTTTGAGGCGCTTCCCGGTATTGGTCCGAAAACTGCTGCCAGGTTGGCTTACTATCTTCTTAACGTACCTCAAGAAAAAATGGATAAATTTGCCAAGGCTCTGGAAAACCTGAAAAAGGATACCAGGTTGTGCAAATTGTGCTTTAACGTTGGGGAAGAAGAGTTCTGTCCCGTTTGTCAGGACGGTAGTCGTGATCGAAGCATCGTTTGTGTGGTGGAAACAGCTTTGGATCTTTTAGCTTTTGAAAAAGCTGACGGTTACAAAGGGATCTATCATGTTTTAGGGGGTTCGGTGAATCCGATGGCAGGTATTGGACCGGAGGATTTGATGGTGCCGCAATTGCTGGCCAGGGTAAAGACGGGGGAGATTAAGGAGCTGATCTTGGCCACCAATCCTAATATGGAAGGAGAGGCTACGGCTATGTATATTAGTCAAAAGATTAGGGACATGGGTATGGGGGAACAGGTGAAGATGACAAGAATAGGTAGAGGGTTGCCAACAGGTGCGGATATTGAATATGCAGACGCTCAGACACTTCTGAGAGCATTGGAGGGCAGGGGAGAGGTTTGACATACGTGCCTGCGCGTGGTAATATTATGGGGTAAATTGACATTATCCTTTTGAGGAGGTTCACATGGAAGAGATACCTGATATGACAGCAGATTGTAACGAGTCAATAGATGATTTTGCCAAGCGAATGGTCGAGGAAGCAATCAAACATGGGCATTCCGTGACCGGAATTTTCAACGGGGTGTGGCTTTTCGCAAGTATAAATATGTCTGCGGATTTTTTGGCCGGCTTCTACAAGGGCTATATGCAAGCCAAGTCATCCCACAATAGGGGTGGACTTCGAGCAGGATTCTAATTTATGCGTGGCTCCTTTTAGAATAGCAACACAAGCCGATCCTTTGGGTCGGCTTTTTTGTGGTTAAATTTAGTTAATGCCCGCAATCGGAGGAATGCCAGGTCAAATATTAGGAGATTTAAGAGGTGTGGTTGAGGAGGCCGCCAAACAAACCGTCAAGGCGGGGAGCGATATTGCAATTGGAACGGTAGAGACAGTCGCCGGAGCTTCTCCTTCGGCTTCCGGGCAATCAGGCGGGGACCAGTTTGAACAGGTATCTGCCTCTAGTGACCCCCAGGCTCAGGCGAAGAAGAAAGCGGAGGAAAAACGTCGATTTGAGGAGGTTAAATCTGAGTTGGCACGGTACATCGAGCGTAGGAGGCAGTTGGATGCCAAGATAGCCCAGGAAAAAGCCCAACAGACTCAAGTAGATCAGCAGAAAGAGGCTCAAGAAAAGCAGGAAAAAGAAAGTTTTACGGCTGGTTTGTTGAAGCGGGTGGGTGGTCAGTCACATGGAGAGGTGATGAAGAGTAAGGATTAATTTGATTTCCAGTTACGTTATAGGGTAAAATAGCAAGAATTCTTGCACGTTAACTTACGGATTGGAGAAACCATGAATGATTTGAGTCAGATAGCAGGAGCTCTATTACTGGAGTATCAGGCGTATATCCTGAAAACTCATTTTGAACCATTCGAGAGCTGCGAGCCGACCAAATATATGGAATTCGATTGTTGTCCATATCACCGGAAATCACAAGAAACTTTTTCAGAGCTATCATCGAGATGTCGACTTTTGGATTGGATGAGTGATGTGAATATCAGGCAACAATATGGTCATGAGCCGTTTTCGGTGGAGTGGTGGAAGACACTGGCGAGAATCGCTGAAGTGCCTTTTCCGGCAGTTTTGTATAAACAGTTCTTCATCTGGGACGGCCTGCTTTATGTGTCGATATTAAAACAAGATGGGTTTGTGGGATTGCTGATTTTTGCAGGAGCATCGGCCATTGATGTTTCATACATTGAGCGATGTCTGAATGCCGTCCTTAACCCGGTCGAGATGGTGATCATCAGACAATATTTCGATTGGTTGAGGGAAGAGTACCCGGATATTGATTCATTGATGGCATTAGTGATGGACGATTTAATCCAGAAAAACATCGCTGAGAAGATCAAAAAACTTGATTTTAGGAGTAAATGAAATGACAGAACAACCAGAGGATCTTTATCTGAAAACTGCTGCCGCCTGTGCTTGGTTGAATAAGGATGAGGCCAGGGCTTACCTGGCCGGGGTCAGGACGGCGATCAATCTGGCGGAGTTACTGACCGTACATGGTGAGACCAACGCACTTCAGGAAACTTGGAAGTACTTGGTCTACGGGAACTATAAAGAGTTCCCGATCGAGCTTGTGGTAGAGAAAATGCGGAGGCATTTTGATGACGGTGCTTTATGGTTAACCGCGGACATCTTTGAACTGCAGGAAATGAGAGCTGTTCGTCACCACTCCATAGGTTCTGGCCAGGTTGGTTACCAGCTCTTGTTGGTTTACAGATATCTAGCCAAACATTACAAGCCTGAAAAGTTGCAGAACTTGTATAACGACTACCTGACCAATCTCAGATTGGGATTGGACAGAATCGAAGCCAGTCTTTAATACACATGAATGACGGAGTGCCCAAACGGCACTCCTTTTTTGTGGCAGAGGGTATAAAATAACTAATATTGAAAAGTTCAAACCAGATCCGGAAGCATGCACCGGGTCGTTAAAGGCGGGAGGAAAGAGGCAACTCGAGTAAACCCCGACGTTAACCTAGCGTAATCAGGAATAATTGAGAATAGTTGAGGTGGAATCTCCCTTTTTGGGCCGCAACAGAGTGGCCTATGACAGATATACGACAATATTTATCTAAATTTTCCAACAAGAAGATGTTGGTGGTCTTTCCGCACCCGGATGATGAATCGGTGATGGCAGGGGGGTTGATACTGGTCGCATTGAAGGAAGGCTGGGAGGTAGTGGTTTTGACTTTGACTGAGGGTGACAGCGGAAAAATATATATCAATGGAGGAGGAAGATCGACCAGGGAGATAAGAAGAGAGGAAATGGCTTCGGCTATGTCGAGATTGGGAGTGATTGATTGGGTGATGTGGAGATTTGATGACGGGAGATTAAGGAAAACCAAGAAATGGAGGGAGAGGTTGAATAAATTCGTCGAGATAACAGATCCCTCCTTAGTAGTGACTTATGATCTTTCGGGAGTGTCCGGACACCCGGATCATATTAGTCTAGGATTGGAAATATTGAAGTTGACACGTAAGAGAAAGATCCATTTAATATGGCCTAGTTTTATTGAAGAAGGAAGGGTGATAGTAGATAGTCGGATAAAAAAATATGCCCAAAAACCAGGATTGAGGTTGAGGATGACAATGGGGGAGTCCTTAAAAAAATGGCTGGCGGCCTTTTCTCACAGGAGCCAGGGGTTGAGGGGGTTTATCGGTATGGATTGGTATCTGGCTGTGTTACTAAGAAGAAACGAATGGTTTGCCGGAATGAAACCGAATAAGAAGTACCGTTACCGTTATGTTAAATTTAGAGTGTAACTATGCTTAAGATCTATAACAGCCTATCAAGGCAAATCGAGGAGATAAAACCAATCCATTCAGGTGAAATCGGTATGTATGCTTGTGGTCCAACCGTATATGACTTTACCCATATTGGACATGGCAGGAAGTATGTGAACGATGATATTTTAAGAAGAGTATTGGTGGTAATCGAAGAATTAAAAGTGACTCATGTCCAGAATGTCACTGATGTAGGTCATCTAGTCTCCGATTCGGATACGGGTGAAGACAAGATGGAAAAGGGTGCCAAGAAAGCAGGAAAGACAGTTTGGGAAGTGGCCGAGGAGTTTACAGAGTACTTCAGGAAAACAATGAAGGATCTTAATGTTTTACCGCCGACGGTCGAGTGCAAGGCGACCGATCACATTCAGGAGCAAATCAATCTGATTAAAACTATCTTGGAAAAAGGACACGCTTACGAAACTGATGAAGCGGTATATTTCGATGTAAGTAGTTTCCCAGATTACGGTCAGCTTTTTGGTCAGACTTTGGATGAAAAATTGGTGGGTGCTCGCGATGAGGTGGAGACAGAGACGCTGAAGAGGAATCCGGCAGATTTTGCTTTATGGTTTAAGAGAGTAGGGAAGTTCGCGGATCACAGTATGTATTGGCCAAGTCCTTGGGGAGACGGATTTCCGGGATGGCACATCGAGTGTAGTGCCATGAGCATGAAGTACCTGGGAGAGCAGTTTGAGATTCACACCGGTGGAGAAGATCATCTGTCGATCCATCATCCAAATGAGATTGCTCAAAGTGAGTCGGCTACGGGGAAAAAACCATTTGTGAAGTACTGGTTCCATAGTATCTTTTTGATGGTTGATGGAAAGAAAATGGGTAAGAGTTTGGGAAATTATTTGCGGGTGGAGGACGTGGTGGCAAAGGGATTTTCGGCTCTGGCTTTGAGATATTACTTTTTGTCGACCCATTATCGGAAACAGATGAACTTTACTTGGGAGGGACTAAATAGTGCACAGAGTGCACTGAATAGACTTAATGAATTAGTCGGCAATTTGACAGGTGAGATCGAACCTGATGGATGGTCCGCCGAGGGGGAGGGATATTACAAAAAATTTGTGGCAGCAGTCGAGGATGACTTAAATACTCCTCAAGCTTTGGCAGCAATTTGGGAGATGATGAAGAGTGATATCAGCGATCAGGCCAAAAAGAATTTAATAGCGATCTTTAATCAGGTATTGGGGTTAGAACTGGGAACAATAGAAGAAGTTGAGATTCCGGTTGAAATCAAGGAATTGATGAAGGAGAGGGAGAAAGCAAAAGAAGTAAAGGATTATGCTGCCAGTGACGTTATAAGGGAACAGATAAATGCAGCGGGGTATCAGATCAAGGATGCTCCCGAGGGAACGACAGTAGTGAAGAAGTAGATATTTGATTTATACTGATATTAATGAGACGTTTAGTTTCCTTGTTCGTTTTGATGTTGGCAGCCGAGGCGGGAATATGGAGTCTGGGCAAGACAGGATACTTCAATCGTTACAAGGTATTGGGTGAGACGACCAGCGCTGATTCACGGATAGCATCACTCGAAAAGCGAGTTTACCAATTGGAAAAAATTACCGGTCTGATTAAATCCAAATCGGCCACTACGGCCATCAAAGAATCTTTCGTGTCGCTTAGTGGAGGGAGTGCAGAGGGATACGACTGGACAAAACTTTCAGGGTCTGATTTTACTTTTGACCTGAGCCTTTACGGCAATGCAAACGTGACTTGGGAGGGGTGGATGGATAACGGATTGGGGAGCGTGCGATTGTATGATGACACCAATCACAGAGCAGTCGATGGAAGTGAAGTAATGGTGGTTAGCGGGAAGAAATCCAGTTTTTATTCGAAACCGTTATCTATTTGGAGAGGTCAGAACCAGTATCATTTGGAAATTAAGAGTCTTTCGGGACAAGTGACGGTAACACAGCCCAGATTGAAGATCTTAGTTAAGTAGATAATATCCTTACAGAGACCCTTGTATGTCGAAGATGATGACTGTCTCATATTTTCCTTCAAGATTTTTTATGACATTGGCTTCATGACGAGAGACTGCTTTAATGTCTTCGGCAAATTTATCAACAGGATGGCCGGTAAGTTGGGCGTCGATATGAGTAGCAGTGAGATTGATGATATCCAGTTGGCAGTAGATGGCGTCGTTGATCGACGAAATGTTCAAGATTTCGGACAAAAAATTAATCAAAAGTGATGTGGTGTCGGAGGAGCTGATGTGAACTGGTTGGATCATGGCTTTGGAGACACGGTGGTCTTTGTCAGAGCAACCTTGAGGACGGATGATGTGGTAAAGGCCTTTGTAGGCGGAGGTGAAAAGGTCCTTGAGATCATCACCTACGACAAACAAGCGTATATCAGCAATGTGCGGTTCAAGTTTGAAAAAAGTCATTGTGATTTATTATACATATACGGGTATATGTAGACGGAGGATTACGAGGGGAGAAGAACATAGTAGATTCCGACCAGGAGCAAGCCGATGGAGACCAGTGCCCTGAAAGATTTTTGAGGAACGTAATTGACGAGAATTTTAGCTAAATAGGCTCCCAAGAGTGAAACAGGAAGACATAGAAGTAGGGTGATAGACAATTGAGAGTTGAGACGTACTCCGCTTAAAAGATATTGGGAGACACGGCCGGTGTCGATAAGAAGACCAATAGCGCCTGAGGTAAAAATGAAGACTGACTTGGGGAGATCAAAACCAGCGAGAAACGCACTTCTAACTGCACCACCAGCACCAAAAAGACCGGCAAAAAAACCTGAAAGAACTCCTCCTGTAATAGCGTTTCTACTGGAGGCTTTGGCTTTCCAGTTTGGTCTTAAGAATATAAAGGCAACATAAAGACTGAGAAAAAGCCCGAGAGATCTCTTGAGAAGACTTTCAGGAATGACGATGGGAAGATAACCGGCAAAGAAACTAATAATAACGCCCGGGATGCCAAAGAGAAGAATAAGTTTAAAGTCCAGACCCTTCTTAAAAAATATCATTTTCCAGATATCTCCAAACCAGTGGACTATTCCAGCAAATAACAGGGCTTGAGAGAAGGGGAGGAAGAGTGATAGAGCGGGAACCATAATGGTGGAAGTACCAAAGCCCGTGCCGGTACCAAAAATGGATGAGAGAAGTGTCAAAAGTAAGAACGATGACAGGCTAATCATTAAAATATCTTAGCACTGAAGCGGGGGCAAGAGGTGAATATCTTGACGTGTAGGTAAAATTCGATTAATCTGAATTAGTATGAAAAAATCTAAAGTGACAGGAGGCAGTGGATTACCAAAGAATGTAGCGGCGCTACTTTCTTATGTATTGGGATTCGTTAGTGGTTTTGTCTTTTTGTTAATCGAGAAAGATAAGTTCGTCAGATTCCATGCTTTTCAATCTATATTTACTTCATTGGCGGCATTTTTAATCCAGACAGGTCTATCTATGTTCAGGTTATACTCACTTTCGGAATTGGTCAGTTATGTGACCTTTGGTGTGTTTATTGTCCTGATGATCAAGGCTTACAGAGGTGAGAAATACATGTTACCGGTGATCGGTGAGATGGCAGAAAAATACGCCTGAGAGGTAGAGAATTGATAGGTTTGTAATTATATTAAATGTGTGAACAAAGAAATTTCTGCGAGTCCGGAACGAGAATTTACTTATGCAATTACGGTAATATTTTTGATGGATAGTACCAATCCTAGTCGAGTAATGATGGAGGGGATTTTTGTATGATAACCCTTGGACTCTAATAGCCAGACCAATCGAAGATAAAAATGTAGCGATGGGGCGGGGGTTGGTGAAAATTGATGAAGGGTTGGTTTAGAAGCTGGGAAATACACTAAAATATACGCATAAGTTTAAAGGTTGGGATTGTCTTTTTACTGTCCCAACTTTTGATTTCTACCTCACCCATTCTGAGTCAGGTTTTTTTATTCCTAAAACTCTTCATTGATAGAATAAATATTACTGTAGTCAGTGTGACCACAATGGAAACCCATGCCCAGTTGGGGAGCCAGCTTTCTCTTACCTCTAATGTAGCAGATACACTAAATTCGCGATTGTCACCGGTAACATTCAGAGTTTGCTCAACCTTATAGTCCTCATGAGAAACCATCAGTGTATGTTCACCTTTTTCAACATTGGCGAAAAGCACCTGCCCATTTTCATCAGTCGTCCCATATTTTGGATCTGAATGCAGTTCAACATGGGCTCCAACTAGAGGTTTTCCTAATAGTATTAATGTCACTAAAACATCATGAGTTTGTAATTCATTTTCTTCTTCCTCCTCTTCCTCACCCTTCCCTTCTTGAGGTATACTCAGGTCTAATTTGCTGATGAAGAGTGAATCGTCAAATATACGACTAGAAAACTCAGATATTCTTGCTGTAACTGTGGATATAATCTGTGACCAGTCACCTGTGGCACAGCCATTTTGGCCTCTGACCTTGAAGTAATAGGTCGTTCCTGGTTGTAGGTATTCAATGGTATAGTTTTGAACACCATCACTGCCGAGCACTAATTGAACTCCGTGTTCTTCTGCTGATGCATTGGTTGCGTAGCTAATAAAGTATGTGTCTACATTTGACAAAGGAGTAAAAAAAACTTTGGCAGTATTCTCCGTTGTAGTAATTTGAAATACAAATGGTGTACCTGTTGGCTGAGCGTCTGAACATGTTTGCGGAGAACTATTGTTGGATGTATCTGATGACGAAGCTTGAGAAGTCGGCGTTTGGGTAGGTGTTGGAGTTGGAGTCGGTGTTGGAGTTGGAGTCGGTGTTGGTGTTGGAGTTGGAGCTACACTTGTAGTAAAGCTTTGTGTAGTAGTCCAACCACTGGTAAGGGTGCTATCACTTACTCTTGCTCGCCAATAATAGGTGATGTTTTCATCTAGACTCGCTTGTGCACTGTAGCTTATTTGATCTCCGGCAGTAAACGGGGTAGTATCACCACCATCGACACTACTAGTAAAACCTGCGTCACTAGTGCTATTAGCTTCTTCTAAAGTAAACAACTCATATATGTTAAAGTGCAGATCCCAATCAGAATGGGCTCCATGATTGAATGCGCTAAATCCGTCATGGTAGATATTTCCACCATGCAGTGATCCACCATTTAAAACATCTCCTGACCATGCCCATGTATTGTTTTCAAGATTGTTGTTGGGAATCCAGTCACTACAGACTAAATAATTTGCTCCAGCTTCAAAGCGAATCTGATTTGCTCCTGATGCCGCAAAATCAAAATCTCCTGATGCAAAACTTGCCCCAAGTACTACACCATCCGACTGTGCAAGCCAATTGATTGTCGGGGTGCCGGCTGTTGTTTGATTTGTAGGAACACCTGCGTTGGCTGGTGCACTCGAAGTACCAAAAATACCATCGTGTTCATAGATTCTTGCAAAGGCAGTCCCACTAGTATCCACGCGCGAATCTCCCAAAGGAAACACTGTTTTAGCCCATTTGCCTCCAACAGCAGTAAAACTTTGACACATGCGGTCATCAACTTGAATATCACCTTGCCATGTAGTTGCGGTTAATTCCGGTTGCGGGTGGAACGAACCCCCACCCCCACCGCTAAAATTATCAGCGAGTATTACTCCTCCGGTAAAGTCGTTTGGGTTATCAGAGATTTGTATTTCATAGCTTAGATCATCGTTATCAGCATCTGAACCAGTGAAATTGAATGTTGGTGTTGTACTAACACCAGTGGCTGCATCAGAAGGACTATTGAGGGTAATTGTCGGGACATTAAAAATTGGTGAAACACCAGGAGTTACCGCCCATAGAATAGAAACATATGGACTTG
>Ga0209417_1003599_pt1 | contig 20329 bp, 15 predicted proteins | sample RifGroF2_FD_184002 | JGI IMG/M metagenome (GOLD analysis project Ga0209417, IMG submission 184002) | Groundwater microbial communities from Rifle, Colorado, USA - Groundwater F2 (SPAdes) (version 2) | ecosystem: Environmental > Aquatic > Deep subsurface > Groundwater | place: Rifle, Colorado... | reverse complement strand
GGTTTTATTGGTTATATTGTTAATGGACAAACAAAAACAGAGGCTTTTCCTGACTCTGTTAGTGTAGACTACTGCCGGAACGGTAGAACCTGTGGGAGGCACTCCGGCGGAGCCGGAGGATTCATTGATTGGTTGACAAGAAAGCATAAAAAGGCTAAATTCTGGCATCGTTCTTTCCAATCAAACCTCACAAAAAAGGAGTTTTTCGTGAGCGTAAACCCTCAGCGAGCCAGAACTCTCTGGCAAGAGCACAAGCATAATTCTTGGTTATTTTTTATCCTATTGATCATCGTCACACTATTGCTTTCCGCTATCGGTGTTCGCTTCTTGAAACCCCCGGCCGTGATTAGTCTCTTGATCAGTGTTAGTCTGGTTCAAATTCTGATCTTCCTGAATTCCGGAAGAATTGTCATCCTCCTGATGGGTTGTCATCAACCAAACCATGAACAGGAGTCGCGTTTACAACCGATCTTAGAAAGACTCGTGGCAAAAAGCGGTTTGGGTTACTCGCCCACTCTCTTCATCGCCGCAATGAACGCACCCAATGCCTTTGCTTTTGGGACAGGTCTGATGGGCGGATCTGGGATTGCCGTGACCAAACCGATCCTCGAGATTCTCGACGATCAGGAGTTGGAAGCCATCCTTGCTCATGAACTAGGTCATATTGTCTCACGCGATACCGCGCTTATGACTATGATCTCGATCACCCTGACCGTGCTCAATAACATGACGCGCGGGATGGCCAATGTCGGAAAAATTGCACTGATAGGCAGTCTCATTGTAGAGGTCATCGCCTATGTGCCACGGATTGTTGCCGCAGGCATTACTCAATTGCGGGAATATGCCGCCGATGCCTACAGCGCGTATCTGACCGAAGACGTTGACCCAATGATCAAAGCCTTCAAAAAAATGGAAGACTGGCACCAAACCAACGGACCCAAAAAAGAAAAGGGACTTTTGGAATATCTTCAGCGAAACAGGATGGATGAACTTCTCTTGAGTCATCCACAGATGTCTAATCGAATCAACATGCTTACACAGCTGAAGGAGGATAATCATGTTCAGTCCATTTGATGTTTGGCAGATTATGAAACGTATCAAGAGTAATGTGGAGAAACGATACACACAAAAGACTCTCTTCCATCGTGTGATCCGCCTTCTGTTTGCCAACTACATTGGGATGATGATCCCATTGAGTGTCTGTTTATTCTTGGTCTATCAAGTCGCTCCGGTCTGGATCCATCACTGGATGTTTGAAATCGCTTTACTCAAAGCTCCGATGTGGATTGCTGGATTGTTAACCTTGTATACGGCCTTCCGTTTCATGCGCAGATACGTCTTTCCAGAAGAAGGGTGGAAGGGCTACTTTACCCCGATTGTGGGAAGCTCTATTCTGGCGTCTTTAATAGCTGCATCCCTTGTCATCGCCTTTGCCAGCGGCGCACGTTACGTTCAAATCTACAAGGATGCCCAATTCAAGGAAATAGACATCCTCCCTCGTGTTTCAAATGAACTGGTCCGCTATACTCCTGTGCAAGTGGCAGCTGAGGAAATCGTACGGCGCACGCAAACCTCACAGTTCACTCCAGGAAAAACCAGACCTATTGGAAGCAGTACTGGCGTGGCCTATATTGCCCCTCTTATTCCACAAGGTTTGTACAACGCTCTGTTCGAACAAAACTCTGGGTTCATGTACTACGATGATGGCGGCACAGACGAAGCCACACAACGCGTGAAAACCCTTTCCAGCGACCCGTTTCAATGGGGCGAGGGAATGGAAGTGTTTGATGATGTGTATCGACAGTTGATTCAGAAAGTTGGATTTCTCAACAGTTATCCTGAAATCTATTACACCCCCGTATATAAAACGGATGGATCTGTACAGGAAATCCTCGGAGTCGTTCCCTATATCTCCTATCGTTTCTGGTGGGGACTCTTGATTCCGCAATGGGGCGGGGTGGCGATCTTCCATGCAGACGGCTCGGTAGAAAATCTGTCTCCCTCAAAGGCGGCATCGGATGTACGCCTTGTAAGAACGCAGCGGTTGTTTCCAGAAAAACTTGCAGAAACCTACATCTACTCAGAACGCTATGATGTAGGCGACACTATCCTGGAACAGATGTGGTACGGGTTTATCCGGCGTCCTGGAAAAATCGAGATTCCTGATCTTCCCGGAAAAGAACAGATGCCTTTTTTCCTGCCGATGCAAGATGGAAGCTACAGCTATCTTGCCACGGTAGAACCCGACGGGGAGGCGTTCTCCCTCATGCGGGTCTATCTGATCAACACCAAAACCGGCGAGCGGCAGGTCTATCGCTATGACAAAGAAGGACGGCCAACAAATCTTCAAGGTCCGTGCAAAGTGATCTCGTACGTGAAAGCACTCCCCAACTATGTCTGGCATGAGGGAGAGGGCGCCAACGCCAGTGGAACGTACCGAATCATCGAACCTCGTCCGGTGACCCCAGATGGTCAGGATCATCTCTTCTGGATGCTTTCTATCACCCCGGCCGATTACGCCCGAGTGGTGGCAACCGTGTTCGTGGACTCCGCCACCAACCAGGTGTTTGGCCCGTTCACCACGCGCGAACAAACATTCGCATGGTTGCGAGGGGAAAAAATCCAGACAAAGGACATGATGGACAACGATGTTGAAAAAATGTGCGCAGAGATTCAGACGCTGTGGCAGAACTCCTGCGACCACACGCAATCGCGTCTTGTAGGCGCAAACGCGCAGCCGTAACGATCCTACGCAAACCCGTACACACGTACGGGTTTTTTGATTCTCGCAAACCAGGTAAACTACAAACACTATGTCCAAACAACTTCCTGAACACATGACGATTGAAAAATGGTTTTTTCTTCTGGTAACCGCCCTCGTGCTTTATTTATTTTGGCGAGTCATCCAACCGTTTATTTTAGTGCTACTTATTGCGGGAGTGGTTGCGATTATTTTGTCACCCATTGATCGAAAACTTCGAGCCTGGTTTAAGCGACCGCGTCTGTGTGCCATACTGCTTGTTCTTGGAACCTTTTTCCTAATCTTTATCCCATTGTTAATCACCTTATTTCTGATGGTCACACAAGCCTCTGACCTGATTAAAATCTCGTTTGATGACACGAGCTGGCTTGAAAAACTCAACCCAGCCACATCTGCGTTCATCCAAGCACTTCCGCTTCCTGTTCAAAAAGAGATCATGGATATTGACCTTGCGGGGATGGGAAAATCTATTGCCTCATGGGCGTTTGAAAATGTAGGCAATATTTTTTCCAGTACTACCAAACTGATTTTGCACGCATTTATTTTTTTCTTGTCGCTTTATTACATCCTGGTTAATCGAGACAAATTATATAAAGATATTCTCACTCTCTCTCCTTTGGAGGATAAGGCTGATGAAAAACTACTCAAACGCATTGTGAATACGATTCGCTCTGTCGTGTTTGGTGTCATGCTTGTGGCGATCATCCAAGGATTCATTGCCGGACTTGGAATGACCATCTTTGGTGTGCCAGGTTCGCTCATTTGGGGAGCCCTCACAGCCGTTGTTGGTCTTGTCCCGATTCTGGGAACTTCTATCGTGCTGATTCCAGCCATTGCCTATTTGTTTTTTACAGGTTCCACAACAGCAGCTGCTGGCCTATTGATTTGGTCGCTTGTGTTTGTCAGTACCATTGATAATCTCGTTGGACCATATCTCATTGGAGGTAAAGCCCATATGAATTCCTTTTTAGTCCTCATCAGCGTTTTAGGAGGACTAGCCTCTTTTGGCGCGGTAGGTTCGATCGCCGGCCCCACCATTTTGGCAGCCCTGCTGGGACTTATAGAACTCTACAAATCAGGTATTTTGACCAAAGGAAAAATCGTAGAAAAATGCGAGAAATAAAAAACAGGATCTGCGTAGATCCTGCTGTATGTCTACTGAAGTCTCCTCATTTGAGGAAAGACTTCAACACCCAATCGGTCGGGTAGCGATCACTGACCTCTTCGATCAAAGAACGAAGACATCCCTGCCTTTCTGCCTCCTGGAGCACAGAGTGCCATACTGTCTCCGATGGCCCTTCCATGCTAACCCGCTCCAGAGACAGATCACTGTCGTGAATCACCAACTTGATTCCTGATTGGTCGGGAATCAAACGAGCAAGAGTCTGTCTCAGAATCTTCATCTGCTCCCGAGACAAGGAAAGGGGTACGCCTGAAGCGGTCTCCATATGAACGTGAGGCGGCGGTGTATTGGCAGATGACGGTCTCCACCCTTTGGCATCTCTCACCACACTGCGCAGGGAGGTTAGATCATAGGCACCAAAACTCCTGGTATTACCCAAAGAGATCAGCACTTCGTCCTTACCACGGAACCGGGACGAGAGAGGTCCGCGAGAAAGAAAATGTAGAAAATGAGAGATGCTGGGGACCTTCTCCCCAGTCTTCTCATTCAGCACAATCTCGAGTCCCTCCACCTGCATGGCCTGCAAAAGAGTCGGAGAGATCGAATAAAGATTCCCTCCGGCTTCCGTCAACACAACATCATTCCTCAGAGGTAGAGGCAGATGAGGGATGGTAATGCGGTCATGCGTCACTGCCGGAGCCATCTCCAGACCTGTGGTCCACGCGATGAAGGGTTCCTCCTGCTTGGGTGCAGTGATGAGTGATCCGCAAAACGGACACCGACCTTCGATGAGAAGGGTCACGACCCCGCCTTCCTCGGCTACCGCGTAACGGGAACAAGTTTTGTTCTCGCAAATGGCGATGGACGGGTGAGCGATGAGATGTAAAACACGAGCCAGATCAACCGGTGGACCAGAGCCCAGATCAGTGATACCGATTGCGATTGCGGCAGCCGAAATCTTCGACTCGTCCGCGAGTCCTACCAATTCCCCGAAGGTAAGCGGCTTACCGCGACCGCGACGACCACGCATGGAGTCGAGAATGTTCTGGGCCTCCTGGCCCTGGGTGAACAACACCTGATCGAAGACGACCAGGACGGCCTTAACCTTCTCAGGCGGAAGCTCTATACGACGATCATTCTCAGTCATTTCCTTGATCTGTAACATGTGTGATCCTCCAGATTGTACGTTTAGAGAACAAGAACAAGACAAAAAACACTAAAACAATGTGATGCCGATCAGGAAATTTCGGACAATCTGTGCCCACAAATCTCCCAAAAGACAAAGAAAAATACCATAAATATGGCATTTTGTCAATAGAAAAACCCCGACGTGTTTCGGGGTGTTTTTATTCATTTTATTCATGGATCAAGACAAAGAAACTCGTCTGGTCTTCTCCACAAACTTCCATCCGTTCGTATCTGATCGAGAATCTTTTTCCATCGATCTCGACACGACTTTCCGGTGCGTACGGATCCATCACGGACACCTGTTTTCCGTTGTATTCCAAGACTCTCAACAAACTTTGTTCAGGCCCAAGAATCGGAAGAACGGAGGTTCGCGCAAGCTCTTCTCCCATATCACTTAAAAGGACCGTCAACACCCGACCATTTTTGGCACAGATGGGATTCGCGGCGTAAAGGCTCTTCAACTGTTCAAGCGACGCTACGCGTTGAGAACCACAAGCGATGTATTGACCAAACAATTGCTGATCCTGTTCGCGAACCGCCCGACGCAGAAACTCTCCCCACGAACGATCCTGATAATCTTCCTGTTCCACCCCAAACAGCATCCGCTGATCGATAAACGCTTTGCGAGAATGAGCAAAAAGTTCGTGAACTTCAGGATTGCCTGAGGCAATCGCTACCACATCTGTCCAATCATCCATAAGAGCAAACCAGAGGCGATGCTCTTCATCGGTCTGCGGAAGCGGAGTGAAGATGAAATGGAAATCCCCTGGTCCAAATCCTTTTTCGTATAAGGCCTGCGCCACCATTTTCATCACCACCCATTTGGGAATGGGATCAATTCCGCTGATGACGTAAGAACATTGGAGAGAAATTTTCAGGTGATACCCCAGCTCCAATATCCGAGCCATAAACTCGATGTGTCCCTTATGGGGAATCCCCATTCGGGCAGGAAACAAGACCATATTTTTCGATCTGGGACGATCTCCTCCCCGAGGAGAGTGCCGAATCGCCACAGGCAGTCCCTTAAGAATCTCTGCCACTTCACGATCTGTCGGACGCTTTGCTGGATCTTTCTCCAACATACGAGCAATAAGAGGATGCGGTCCTTCTTCTTGATAAGGTTTCAGGGCGTTAGGCAAGGCTTGAAAGATGACTTCCTCTTGTCTGGAATTTCCTCTCTCGCCTTTCACAAACGGATGTTCGCCTGTAAGCAGAAGATGAAAAAGGATACCGAGCTGAAAGATGTCAGAGGCTCGCGTCGCGTGACACGATAAGGTCACTTCAGGCGCTGCATAACGCACGTCTGAAAAATACGTGTCTACGATTCCTGTCTGTTCATGAACAAACCGCGCATCGCCAAAATCCAGAAGAACCACGTCTTCGCCGTTGACCTTCACGTTTTCAGGACGCAGGTCCATATAGACAATTCCACGTTCGTGAAGAATCTCAAGCGCGCACGCAAGCTCGCGTATCACATGAAACGCTTCCTGCTCACTCAAACGCTGACCTGCCTGAATCAGCTCTGCGAGACTTTGGCCGAATACGACCGACGTCTTCATGAATCTGATCTGATCGGATATCTCCACCACCCCATAAAAACGAGGAAAATGCTCATCCATTGGAAGAGATTTATAGATATCTGACTCAGAAGGCTTGGTGATGGTCAGCGCGTTATGGTCATGCGAAGGAAGCTGTTTAAACACCTTCAATAGTCCATCGCTGTCCAACACGAGATAGACGAGACTTCGCTGTCCAAGAGACTCGTTATATTCCTGATAGCGTTTGAACACGACTATGCCATACTCTTCGCAATAGCGAAAAAATGACTCTTCGATCTGTTCATGATCCACAGGAACAAACGGAATCACAGGCGGCTGACCTTGAGCAAGACACTCCAAAAGCTCACGGCGCTGATTCGAATAAGACGCACCCTCCTGCAACGAAACGGATACGTGATTCCAAAACTCCTGGTGACTTGCAAAACGCTCGGCCATCAAATGTTCAAAGAACGCGACATCTTGATCTGAAATGAATCGGATTCCAAGATGTTCATCCTCGTAAAGATCGAACCATTTGATTCCGTGATTCACCAACCAACCGTTAAAATCTTCCAAATAAAGCTCTGGATGGTTTTGTTCTTGAGTCACCCGCTCAATTTCACAGACCGTACGAACATCGCCTGTGCGGCGTGCTAGATCAAGAACAGTATGAAGTTCATCCCAGGCTTGTGCCCGCAGAAAATGCGTCACTGCACGCAATAAGTTTCGCCGATCAACAGCCGTACAAGCAAGAGCCTCTTGTCCAAGACACATTTCACTCAACGCATCTTTAAAAGATGAGCCCATGGATACTCTCCCTATGTAAAGAACTACTAAAAATACAGATGGAAGGTGAAATGACTCTATTCATTTCACCTTTTTTCTTTATTTTTTAAAAAGGACCGCCACGCGAGCAAGCGGGCGGTCCAGAGATAAAAGCAGGTCTCAAGCCTTCACGAAGATACGCTCCAGGAGAGCGTCGATCTCCTCCTGAGAAGCTTCGATATAAGTCGCGAACGTCGTGATCTGTTCCCGCGCATTGCTATCGGTCTGTCCTCCGAAGATCGGTTCCTTGAGCCACTTCAGGTAAAGGGCGGCCAGAAACCCCTCGACCGTCTGACGTCCCTTGTTACGGGCCATCAAAAACAGGATGGCAGTGGACACGAGGGCCTTGCGGCGCTCATGGTCTCTCACCGTCGAGATGTCCAAAAAGTCATACCGTGCTTTCCCCTCGGGAAGCATTTTTTTCTGGAGTTTCAGCATGATCCGATCGCCCGGCATTGGGCAACCGATCACCTGAAAAGTAGCGAATGTCTCCTGAACCTTTCGGAGAGTGCTTCCCCACTCAAGGCGCGCATCGCACCCATTGTCTCCCTCCCATCCGAACCCGTGGGGAATACTGTCCGTGACAAGAATAATATGACGGCGTTCCTTGGGCACCTTCCCGAAGTTGAGCTTTGAAATCCTCTCCAGGGGGCAGGCAAAACACTCCGGGATATCTCCTCCGTCTGCGTTGTACACGTGCTGGACAGAAGACCCCAACGTCTTCACCCCCTGCTCATCGGGGAAGACATAATCAATCTCCTGCATGAACAGGGAATCGCCGTCTTCATGGTCGCTCACGAAGTCGAAGACGATCTGGTGTTTGGGAAGCAACGCGCACGCCGTACCCAAAACATATTCGACCGTTGCACGAATATGACTACGGATCAGATCGTTAGAAGCCGAATTGTCTACAAGAACATAGTAGAGACCTTCGGCGTCGCTGGCCGGTGTCGTGATCCCCAATCTCACCAGGGATCGATCATAAAACCTGGCGGTCTTGGCTGCACTCCGAGATGCTGCTGGAGGCGGAGGAGGATTACTCTTGATCCTCTCGCGAGCCTCTTCGACCTTTCTTGCATGCTCGGCTTCTGCAGCCACTCGCTTGCGTTCTGCTTCTGCAAGTCTCTCTCGCTCTTTCCTTTCCTCTTCCTTTCGTTCAGCCTCATCGTGATACGATCGACTGGGAGCAGGAGGATCATACGATATCCCAAACGAAGAATAACCATCGTAATGCCCTCGATAACTGTCGTGCGAATTTCCGCTCACGGAAAACCTCCTCGTGTTGTAAGAGAACGGTTTCCAAGAACATATTCTTGAAAACCTTCGGACCAATTCTTTAGTCTGAAGGCAGTTAGATTAGCAAAAAAAACAGATTTTGTCAATAGAAAAACCCCGACGTATTTCGGGGTGTTTTTATGCCTCTTTCAGGCGGCTTTTCGAAAATTTATCAACTCCATTTCCCACTGTTTATCCTGATAGGTAGGCCCCCAAGATGTCAGAACAACTGGAAGATCGAGTTCTTCGCTTATTCGCTCCAGGTGGCGCAACGCACACCTGGTCGATTCATAGACAGGATTGACTTTGAACAGTCTGTGCGTGAGCTCTTCCTGATAGGTCAAATCCTTAAAGGGTCCAAGTTTGATCTGTGTGACGACTTGTCCATCGCCTCCATCAAAAAAGGAGTCTGGGTCGGATATGTCTGACGTGTCATACGCCGTGCACATCTGCCAATCCTCGCCCTCCAGACGATCCAGGCAAGTAATTACCAGACCGTCGAAGACCTCTGCTCCTCCGCAGCACTCGATGGCATAGCGTGCGCTCACCGCATCGAAATGTCCGACACGAAAATCACCTGTCCATACGGAGTTGCAACCCCACAACTCAGGAAGTCGGCGACCAAAATCTGTATCTTCTGTCACAAATGGTCCAGCCCCATGACGGGTCGCATAAGCACGCAGAATTCCCAGATGATAAACCCTCCCTTTGAATTCATGCTCTTGAAGAAGACTATGAACATTATCAAAAGTACATGTGGACCAGGTTGTATGAGGATGAAACCCGCGCCACTCATCCAGAAGTACTCCCTGAGCAGGTTCAAAGATGACAGCATGAGATCGTTGAAGGCAAAGAGTTTCTACCGTTGTTCCCTTTCCCTGATCTCCAAATCCCAGATCTGTTAAGAGCCAAACTTCGTTTGTGGCATCAAGAATATCTTTCAGATAACAATCCGGAACGATCTGCATGCGATCAAAAAACTCCCCAAGAATCTGAATCGCAACCCGAGAAGAAACAGGGGAAACAAGTTCATCTATCTCATCAAACGCCTCGCGCTGATGACGGACGATATCCATGATTCCTTCTCGCCGAAGCTGCTCAAGTTTGTACAATCGAACACACTCAAGTTTTTTTTCAAGCGAAACGCGATCCTTAAAATCACGCAGGCGAACAACAAACTCTTCAGGGAGTTCTAACGAATCTTTCATCGTCTCACCAATTCCGATTCCGCAACTTCCGTGACGATTGGCTCCCCTGACTCGCTCTCGAAGACGATTTGCGATGCTGTGATAAGGAGTGATCACTAAACACTCTTCGCTCATCGTTGTGCGCTCAAACGCGTCAGTCACCCCAAGCAACGCAAGCTTTTTTTCTTCAACGATCATGTTCCAAGGAGAGCAGACCATGAATCTTGAAAGATGCGTTCTGATATTTGGAAGGAGCATTCCGGAACCGAAATGACTGAACTTGTGCTGACGTCCGTCAGGAGTCATGCAATTATGACCTGCCTGAGGACCACCGTTAAAACGAACGATCGTTGTTCCTAAACACGGATTCATGAAAACCTCCTGAATCTGGATTGAATCCTCAAGAAAAACGACGTTTTTACTTCGATCTTCTTCAAGGCTCAATTTTTAAAAAAGACAGAGGGAATCGATAGAAAAAGCCTTCCTATCGATCCCCTCCGGTCAAGTCGTGGAGCTCACGCCTTCCATCCGCACTTGGGATAAAGGAAATGTCCGTACTTTGCGATCGACCGAACAAGAGCTTCGGCGTCACGCCCCATAACCCCGAACCGTTCTGCTGAAAGAGCCTGACGCACATCCTGAGGGGTCTGATAAACCCCCTCGGTCAATCCGACCAACATCACGGTCACCGCGGCCGTATCGATCATGCGCGGAGGCACGATCACATACGGCGCGCCAAGATAATACTCATAACACCCGACCACATTTCCCGCGTCAAAAGGCTGACCCGGATGGGAATAGCCTACGTGATAATTGGTTCGATGAGGCTGCACCAGAACGAAACAATGTTTGCGCTCCTGAGCTGCTCTCACAATCTCCACAACAGGAAGATCGTCGGTCATTTCGACACGACCCAGAAGGGTATTCACTTCCTCTTTTTTCACGGTCGGGCGCATGGTGTCGTCCGTAGTGACAACGAGATACCCCTTCTTTTGCCGCTTCTCCCAAGCGTCGGTCTTAGTCATGTACGCACCAAAGTAGAACGCGAACTCTGCAGACTCGCTGGGAGTTCCACCACCGGCTTTGCACATGTGTGTGAGCCAAAAATCTGCCTTTTCACCATCAGCTTCATACTGACCGACCTGCCAGGCGACAGACCTGTCGCCATTATAATAATCTCCAAACCCACCGAAACAGACCTGCATATCAGACACGATCTCGATGAGACCGGCCATGAGCGGAGGAAGGACTTTATATGCAAGATCTGTCCGCACCTGTCCCATTGAACCCGTCATGTCTTGGAAAAACGCGAGGTCCAAAGAATTCGGATGTGCCTCGCTGTCCATAGCCTCACGAAAATGGAGACCATGCACTTTCATGAGTTCATGAACTTCTCCAGACAGATCTTGACGGAAGACCTGCTGTACAGGAATCGATTGTCTCGCTTGAGTACGCTGCCTGGCAGCTTCTTCATCATTCTTTCCCCATGACATGTCTGCTTCTCCTTTTGCTTCAAAAGATCGTACTTCCACTACAGGAACTTCACCACATATGTGGTTAAAAGATCCTGATCAAAAAAGACAATTTATTTTAATTCTCTCATTTGATCAATATCTTCTTTTTGAAAAAGACATGGGGCGACACGAAAAATTTTCGCGCACCCCATGCAGAAACTTATAAACGAACGACTCCTTTTCTGTGCCCGATGAAATCAGGCTAAACTTGAACAGCGGGTCGATTGGTATTTGCAAACTCAGGCCGTGTGACCGCATACGCATGAACGGCTCTGTACACGCGTGACACCTGAGCCTGGTCGCACCCGGAGTGCTCCAGCATCTGTGCAAAAGCAAGATCATCCTTGATTTTGCCTTCCGTAAGCTGGATCAGTGTCGATGCCACTACGGATGAATCCGCTCCGGTTGGAGATCCGGTCGACACGTCTGGCTTGATCATCGTAATAACGTTATCGCCAAGATAAGCTCGCCATTGGGCTTCGCACTCTTCCGCCCGACGCAGGTCGGGAATGAGGACAAATACATGAAACTTCTGGGCGACTTCCTGGATGACCTGGTGCAAAGACAAATCTTTCTCCAGGATAATCCTGCCAAAAACACGGTTGACAACTTGCGCGCTCACGCGTTCGCGAGGACACTCGTCAACTGACAAAAACAGATAACCTCTTTGACCGCGCTTCTCATAACAATCGATTTGCGTCATGCGAGCGCTGAAAAAAAGGGGGAGATCATAAGACTCATAACTGGGCTTGAGACGGTTATCGCCTCCGCCGCCTTCCAAATAAATCCTGAGAAGCCACTGCTCTACGAGGACATCTGAACTTTCCCACTGACCGATCTGAAGCGGAGCGCGGTCATTTCCATCCTCTGCGTCTCCCACCGCTCCAAAAAGGAACTGGGCATCGGGCAAAATAGGCAGGACCATTTCCACGAACTTCGGCAAGGTTCGTCTGGCAAGCTCGTCCGGAATATCTTCCATAGATTTGCTCACATCCACAAACCAGACGATCGCTCGAGATTCGGGGTGTTCAAGGCTATCAAGTGCCTCTCGAAATCTGAGTCCCAAGGGATTCATAAGCTCATGGCATCCTCGCGAAGAAAAGATCGTCTGACGTACGAGTGCTACTCGTTCTTGAGTCCGCACTTTTGCCGCACCTATATCATATCCTCCGTAAGACATGTCAGTTCCTCCCTGCTTCCATGACCTGTTCGGCCGTGGGCGGCATGTGAAAAGGGGTATAAGAACGAGGTCCGTATTCCCGTTTGGCGACAGCACCGAACTCCGTATAAAACTTCATCGCGGTTATGAGACGATGCGACTGCTCATCCGTCCCGTACCGCGCATGCGTGATCAGCATGTCCGCCAAGGACTTAGGAACCTTTGCCGGAACTTCCCCTGTTTCAGGATTTCCTCCGACAACCGCGATCATTACGCGGCAGGCCATGGCGATGTCTGTCTGGATACTCAGTGGCTTGCTGTTAAAAACCTCAAATGGATAGTAGGTCTGATGGCCTTTCACGCCGTAGCGGAGCATATGGCCATTACGCACGGCCGTGGTCCAATCCACCACATCCATCAGATGGTCTCTGGGATGGATCAGGAGATGGGAAGGAATAAGGCCTCCATGCACCAAACCCGTATCATGCCACCAGGACATCTGGAGGAACAATCGGTTGGCCATCCACACCATAGTCTTGGTACTGACTCCATAAGTGTAGGCGTCCATAACCTCGCGAAGGTTCCAATCGCGTCCATGCTGGTAGCGATACACAACGGCTTCACGAATCGTTCCATCTGGGAACACAGCCAACCCCGAAGTCACGAGCATCGGAACCGTCCCTTTGAAATACTCTGATCCACGCTCGTTGCTCTTGGAGAGCACACACACATGGGCAATCTCAGCATCCAACAAATCCTTATCCGAACGGTTCACCAACACCTTGATGACGACCTGTTCAGTAGGAGTATGACTCCACCACCCGCGATAGACATCGCACTTGTCGCCCTGGCCGATCAGACCTTCGACGAGATAGGTGCGGGAGCCGATCTTGAGCGGCCAGTAATCAGATCGGAGCATACCATTGGACAAGAACTTGCGTTCAGGCAAGTTGGTAATCTCGCGTTCATCCAAGAAGCGCTCGGCTTCTTGAATAAGCACTTTGAGAGCGTCACCCTCAATGCCGAACTCCTGAGGATCTTGCAGAAATACCTTGCCCTCACGACCCGTATTGCGGAACTCGTGGCGACGAAGGTTCATGACAGCCAGAAGGCTATACAGAGGAATCCCCGTCTGAGCACATGCATCCACCAAGGTATGATGGACATTCCCTACCCAGCGCTTAATCGACGCATCATCGTGCGGGACAAACGTAGCAGGAAAGGTTGTCACATCTTCCCCTACACCTGCATCGGTCAACGCTCCGGTCACCCAGTGCAACCGACGTAAGGTGATGGGGACGATCTCAAACGTCCCGGCGCGACAAAACGAGCAGGCTGTTCCCGAAGGATATTCCTGAACCGTTCCGCCGTTGGCCGCAAGCCCCATGTCGCCGCAGTTAAAACACACTGTCGTGCGCTCATTGACGCGGCCAAACAGATTGACAAGCTCGCGTACAGCCACAGCCGAAAGGCCATGAATGCCCGCTTGTTCGGCTTTGAGCTCCACATCGCTAGCAGCGACAAGGGCGAAATTGCCGAAACTGGGTTCCTTGCCCAACACGGCTCCCAAGAGCAGATTGCATTCTTCTCTCGTTTTTTCAAACAGTCTCATAGCCAGCGCAACGAGTGCATGCACCAGCCGCTCAGGCACCTTCACAGACCGAACATCTACGCGATGAGATGACATTCCTACTCCTTCCTTAATTTATCTAACTAGTTTTTAAGGACGAATTCACTTCTCTTCGGCAGAAGAACGATCTTCTACCAAAGAAAAGGGTCGAGGTTCGAGTCCATAAAGGAATCGAACTCGACCGTGCCTGCCCGAACGAATGAACAGTATTTCTCGTCGTTCATTCGGGCGGGTTGCGTTGGAATCAACCGACCCTTCTGATACCAGCGAAGGGACCGGCTGCGACTTCTCGCGTGGTGGGGCCGTACTTGGTCACCTCTGCCACCCACGCCATGTCGACGGGAATGAGCGTGAAGATCACCTCGGGCTCATTCCTCCATTCGTCCAGGTTGGAGTTGTCGGGATACAGCTTCTGGTCCACCGTGCGACCGGCTGCCACTTCCATCCTCGACGACGCGCCGACACGACCCAAGCTCAGCTCCGAACCTCCGCGCATCGGAACGGCCCCCCTATAAACCTCCTTCTCATCATCACCACCACCCGAAAATGGTACGAGTTCATCCCACGACGGACGAGGGCGACGATACATGGTCGGAGCCGGCTTGGGCTGCTTCTTGAGAAACACTGCCAGACTTAGACCCAGCGCCCGGTCCTCACCCAGCACCTGTTGAGCGACTCCCATGCCTGAGGAGGCAGGACGCATGGCGAACTGCTGAATCTCGCCGTCTGCCCCACGCCACCCATCCCACCAAAATCGGAAACTTGGATCGGTCACGGAATTGGTGACGTAATTCTGAAACGGCCATTTGAACCGACAGCCCTCCAGTTCGCAGGTCCGCTGATGATCGCTGAATGGAACTCCATGCACCGGACACACGTCCGGATATTGCTCGAGGACCGGACGTCCAGGACCGTTGTACAGTCCCTTCTTGTGTTCCGAGGATGTGGGAAGCCCGGTCAGGGCATTGAGTCCCTGGACGCCGAGCACGATCGCGGCGTGGCGATCCAAAGAGTTCATTCCCTGAAAATCGAACCACATTTCACGGTCACGAGGGTGACCGTTGTCATCCAGAGCAACATCGTGCTCAGACAGACCTTGACTCTCAAAATAACGAGTCGGATCCGGCGCGCCCATAAAATATACGGCATGACGAGGACCCAAGGCATCCAGCCACGTAGCAGGGACACGGTCCTTGTAATTGGCAGCGTTATGAACCGGCCAGGCAAACCAGCCCACCAATCCTGTGCCGTCACCGGCCCGTTTGACCGGAAAATTGACTCCGATAATCAAACTATCATGTTTGAGCTCATTGGACTTGGGCATCGGACTCTCCTATCTGATTGTGAAGAACCATCACCCAACAAGGGTTGATGAGAAAGCCCTATGCTTTCGCTACACGATTCATTTAAGATCTTTCCAAAAGATCTTATTTAGAAAATAAATCGCCTAGTGAAAAAGGGAGTCCAGGGGACTCCCTTCGTAGGGAAAAAATCGAAATCAGCCGTTGAAATCGCGACGGGGACTTCCTTCACGATAGGCTTCATCGCGACGAACGACCTTGGAATCGACCGTGGAGAAGCCGGGATCGTCCCCGATTCCACTCATACGAACGGAATCTTTTTTGTTACGAGGGGCAGAGTTTGGACTTTTGACCAACTTGATGAGACGATCCCACACTATGCTCTTGCCGAGCATTGTGACCGCCCCAATGTACATGGGCTGGGACTGGGAATCCTTGTTGGGGATCTCCAGAACAGCCAAGATGTACTGAAGCAGATCCTTCTCGATCTGCTCCAGATCCGCACTGGCGGTCAGACCCAGCTCGTTGAGTGCCTCCTCACGATCGGAAGCACCCAGAGCGGTGTATATCTCGTCGTTGTCCAAGAGACTTGCGACGGCCGCGACATCGGGCTGAAGTGCAGCTGCCGTCAAAGCCTTGGTTCCGGAGAACATCTTGTTGATACGATCCACCATAGCAGTCACCGCGGCGACCACCGAAGTGGGCGCCGGGGGCTGCATCGCCATCATCAGAGCAGGATTGGGTGCACCACTGGCGATGGACGCGAAGGCAGTAAGCATCATCTGCGGAGTCATCCCTCCGCCCATGGTCATCTGCTCAACGTATCCCTCGAGCTGCTTCTGAACGGAAGCCAGATCGGCAAACACTCCCTGCAGAGAGAACAGGAGCTTGTCCTTGGCTGTCTTCGAGGCGTAGCGGCGACGATCGACGATACCCTCATCCTTGAGAATGTTGAGCATATCGGCGTACTCACTGCTGCGCGACAGACTGTCGAGCTTCAAGAAGATCGGTGGAACCGACCGTCCGTTCTTATCAGCACGCGCCTCGATCGCATCACGGATGGTCTCGATGATGTCGAAGTAGCCAGCACGTTCGGTGAAGAGCACTCGAACAGCGCTCACCAGAGTGTCAGGCTTGACCCGCAGCACCCCACCGACCCGCAGACGGCTCAGAAGGCTGATGCCAGCGGGCACTTCGGGGAAGGACATGTTGGACATGGCTATTCCCGTTAAACCGGTCGCGGACGCGGGAATGAAGGTCTGGTTCGGAGCGGAAGTTGTGGCAGGAGCGGTTGAAACCACACCGAACTTGCCCCGAATCTCCTTGATGGCGTTCTTGATGAATGCCGGCTTTCCACCCACGCTCTTGAGGGCATCGACAATATCGCTGATCTCAGTGATATCGGGATCGAGCAACATCGAAACGAAATCGTCATTGGGCTGACCCAGATCATCGACCAGAGCCAATGCAATGACGCTCAGCTCGAGGCCGACGGTGGTAGCGAACAGACCCATGATTTCACGGAACCGCGGGGTACCGATGGTGGTCGTGGTCGACGAAGACGAAGAAGTTGTGGTGGTGGTGGCGATCACGGGCTTGGGAAACTTCTCAAAAAGCGCCTTGGCGGCCCCGAGTCCGATCTTGAGCCCCTTTGCGAGGGTGTTGAAATCGGAAAACTCGTTGACCTTAGCCTTGAGCTGTTCCTCGTTATTGATCCCGAGCACCTCGATCTCTGCGATCTTCTTTGCTGCGATGCCGATCGACGCCAGATACTGCTTGAGGATCTCTTCCATCTGATTAACTCCTTCCCTATTACGGGGTTAGGATTTCCTGAGCCACCGACAACCTAGTCGATGGCTATCTCTAATGTTTTTTGCTGACTTACAGCGCTTTAAACAGGTTATATGAAGTCCTGCGTAAAGCGCGGCAAGCCAGATTTTGCAAATGAACGAAGACGACACTATGCTCTATTTCACTCTTTTTGTCAATAGAATGTGTCAAAACTGCCCAAAAGTCGCTTTATTTTATGGGGTAAAACGCCTTATAGTGTTTTACACACACTAAGTTACTCTCTGTTCAAAATTATGTCAAATCCCTTGCCCCTTCGACTCCAGCCAGGTGCTGGCCTGCGCTCAGGGAATATGAGGGTGAAACCCACAATGAATTCTATGAATGAACCTTATTGAGACGTCTGCAAAAATCGATGAGATTGCGGTGCACGGGCTGTCGAGTCCCGAGAACCCTATTCACCATAGGGAGAACGGGATCGGCGGGCGCCCGTAAGCCGCAAGATCGCAAGTTTTGCAGAGGTCTCTATTGAAGCATCTGGGCTGTCGCAATAACTGCTTCCCTAGCATACGGCACAAGACGCGACTCAATCTGCTCTGGGAGGATTTCGGGGCCTAAAATGCCTAAACCGATTGGTTTCATGAATTCTAATTGAAGACGAATAATCGCGTCATAGACGACCTCACCCATAACCAGACCGTGCTTGGTCTGCCCACGTTCGATAATCCCCAATACAACAGCACCATCAATATCCTCTCGCATCAACAACCGTTTCAACGCAAGAGGTTTCTCCATGGACCCATGCACCCATACTTCTTCAACAATGGTAAGACCTCGTTCTTGAGCCGTGACACGAGCAGACTCAAGCATTTGAGTGACTTCTTTTTTGTGGAATGATCCTAGGACAATAGCAATATTTTTAGACATAATGTTTGACCCTTCGACTTCGGTTTGTCTGACAAACCTCCGCTCAGGGAATATTAAAGTTTATTCCTTTACTACTTTACTACTCTTCTACTCCCTCCAACATCACTCTCTCTACTGTTTCTACAATCACTTGTGTCTGCGAGTCGATCTCGACGTTTACCTTGTCTCCCACCTGTTTATTTCCAAATCGCGTCAGGCGTAACGTCTCTGGAATAAACCAAACTTTAAATGTCCCTTTCTGTTTATCTGCATCAACAACCGTAAGGCTTGCACCATCCAACCCGATAAAACCTTTGGAGAAAATAAATCTCATCCATACTGGATCAACCTGAAACGTCATCATTTTATTATTTTCTGATTCCTGTATCTCAATTATTTCAGTCATCGTGGATACATGCCCGCTCATCGGATGCCCTCCAATTTCATCTCCCATTTTTGCAGAGCGTTCAATATTCACGAAACTCCCTTGTTCCAACATTCCGACAGTCGTTTTTTGCAGAGTTTCTTGCATAGCATCAAAACTCACTCGATTGTGGTCAATGTGAGTTACTGTAAAACATACCCCGTCGATCGCCACGCTCGCACCGGTTTGAAGCCCTGAAAGTAAATGATCAGGAAATTCAACCACAAACGAAACAAGACCTGGTTTGCTTGTAAGGGAGATAATCGAACACAACGCCTGGATAATTCCTGTATACATAGATCTTACCAGCTTGCCGGAAATATCGAGGATTGCCAAGTTATTTTTTCTTTTATGTTATGATTAAATCACTATGTCAAAAGAATTTAGAGAAGGTCTCCCCCAAGAAATAACTCGTGAACATCAAGAATTTAAAAAAGAATTTGATTTGGAACATGGGGAAATTCCAAAAGAAGAACTCAAAATAAAAGCGATTCGAGGAGGCGGTCCCGGAGGACAAGCCATCAATACCACTTCCAACAACATGGAAATACGCTGGTGTATTGGATCGTCAAAAGTGTTGTCTGAAGAACAAAAAATTCTCTTGAGAGAAAAAACAGCAAGCCGACTGACTCGTGCAGATGAACTTATTTTTACTTGCCAAAGCGAACGTTCGCAACTCCAAAATACTCAAGAGGCCATAGCACGATTGAACGTTCTTGTCCGTAATGCCCTCACCCCACAAACGCCGCGAGTGGAAACAAAAAAATCAAAAGGGATAAAAAAAAGAGAACAAAAAGATCGAGAAATAGCGAAACGCAAAAAAAACGAACGAAGAATAGGACGCACTTTGATTTCCTAAAAAAGAACCGCCACTCCGAAACGGAGTCTTGTTATCCAAAATCGTTTCATTTTGAGGTACAATATCTCTACTATGACTCCTTTTCTTTTAGTCTCTCTTATCTTTTTTGTTTTGTGGCTTGTCTTTTTATTATTTTCAAATGAAACGCGTAAAGAACAACTCGTGATGAGTGTTGTGGGACTTGTTCTTTCACCGGCGATTCTTCTCATAGTCATACACGATTTTCGAAATATCATTTCAAACACCATCTCACCCATTGGGATTGAAGATCTCCTCTTCACTTTTTCTTTCTTTGGAATTTCCGCTGTCATCTATCAAGCCCTCATCGGAAAACACGTACACAAATTCCGAGGAAGTCGTTACGAAATTCGACACTTAGGTCATTGGATTGGACATCTCATTCTCATATTGGGTTTATGGATCTTTGTTTCTTTATTGATGATCTCTGTTTTTGATCTGATCAGTATCCAAGCCGTGATTGTGGGTGGTCTTCTTGTAGGAATGTATGTGATTGCCGATCGTCACGATCTCACCATGAACGCTCTTATGTCAGGACTCTTCATGGCAGCCTTAGTGTTTATCGTCGAACAACTCTTTTTTGTACGTTTGTTTCCCATTGAAGCAGCATCTTTTTGGAAATTCGATACGCTTTCTCCTTTGGTTATCGGCGGAATTCCCTTGGAAGAACTCCTCTGGGCAGCCATTGTCGGATTCACCATCGGCCCGCTCTACGAATGGTTGAGGAGATATAGCCCTCTCAAAACAAAATCGGACTTTTGCTAAAATGTCTCCATGGTCTGTATAGAATTAACCAAGGAGGAAAAAGAATTGCTTAAGGGATACTTCAAAAC
>Ga0209417_1003593_pt1 | contig 20370 bp, 24 predicted proteins | sample RifGroF2_FD_184002 | JGI IMG/M metagenome (GOLD analysis project Ga0209417, IMG submission 184002) | Groundwater microbial communities from Rifle, Colorado, USA - Groundwater F2 (SPAdes) (version 2) | ecosystem: Environmental > Aquatic > Deep subsurface > Groundwater | place: Rifle, Colorado... | reverse complement strand
CACTACATGGAATAGCGGACGAAAGTCCGCGCCAGAAAATTAAGCCGCAATTCATATTGCGCTTTTTTATTTCCTATATTAATGTATAAATAGATAATGGAGGATATTTTAGGGAGGGGATATGTTGAAAAAGATTTTAGTGGTCGCAGACACGAAAGGTATGGCCTATAACTCTGAGGTGAAAAAGTTTATCAGAAAAAAACTTGGCGCTTGCTTAAAAAGCGCGACCTCTCTTGCCGGAAATAAAGAAGTTGGCCTTGAAAGAGCCGCGCTTGAATCTGGCGTTAATTTAGAGCAAGTTATTTATTTCGGAGAAAGCGCCAATGACTTAGGCGCTTTGCTCAAGGTTCGGGCAGCTGGCGGTTTGGCGATAGTTTTGAATAACAGTCGGGATTATATGTTGAATGCCGCGCCTATTGCTTTGAGAATCAGCGGAATTTATAGTGCCTGGCCAATTGCTTTGGTTGCGGCGGTTTTTGCCAAATGGTGGCAGCGGGCGGTTTTTCAGATGGTTTTTTTATCTGAATCGCCGAAAAATATCCAGCACTTGATGTTGCCCCAAAATTGGGAAGAAGAAATAACCGCTGGGTTGGCTAAAAGCAATTTTAAGTTCAATTGGACAATTTGCCCGGAGGGCTTTAGAAAAGCCGAGGAAGTAAAGTAACAAATAAATAAAATAAATAAAATAGGCCTCTTGCGAGGCTCTTTTTTTAGGATCTAATTTTATGCTGGCATATGAAGTTTTATTAACTCAATGTGGCTCTCGAGTTTCTGTAAGCAGTCGGTCATTATTTGTTTCATTCGCTCGGGCGGCACGACGAGCATAGGCACAGAGCTGGCTGTTAATGGTTTGGTTTCGCCGGTATTTGAGAGAAAGAAAAGCCCTTTGAATCGGCTATTTCTTTTTATGCAATCCCGAACTTCTTTTTCGGAATATTCAGTGATGAGGATATGAGGATGAGTATCCTCGTCAACATAGCAATAAAAGTAATTTGCCAATTTCCGCCCCCCTTCTTTTATTATTGTATTTAACCCAAAATATCACCTTAGATGATATTTGTAAAGATGGCGGACCGGACGGGACTTGAACCCGCGATCTCTGCCGTGACAGGGCAGCGCTTTGTCCAGCTAAGCTACCGGTCCATTTTTTCTGTCATTCCGCGCTTGATGCGGAATCTAGAGTAAATCTTTTAACTAGATTCCCGTTTGCACGGGAATGACAAAAGTAGATTTATTTTTTATTCCTAAGCTTAATATGATGTTTTTTGGCGTATTTGAAAAATCAAAACCGCTTCAGTGTAGCTGCGGGTGGAATCGAACCACCGACCTTGGCCTTATGAAGACCCTGCTCTAACCGCTGAGCTACGCAGCCACAAATCTAGATGGACGAAAGTCTATTGCCTTAACCATTAGTAATACTATTTTAGCAACTATTAAAAACCAAAACTTTTTACTTTTGAATTGCACTTTTGATTTTTGCCTTTTGAATTTTGATTTTTTAGTGTAGCGGAAGTTAGCGAAAACTGGCATCAGATTATTGCAGAATTACAAGAGATTTACGCGCTAGCGAAAGAAATAGAAGAAGGTGAATGAATTTTTTGAATTTCCGCTTGCTTCAACAAAGAAATGTTAGCATGAAAAAGCCGCATTGTCTATATTCTAAAACATAGTTTGACTTGCATAAAAAAGCGGTGGATAATAGAAGAATAACGCTGGCGGTTTGATTTAAGTAAAAATATTGGATAGATCCTTGCATTTTTTCTTTTTTTGTGATATACTTAGTGTATGCTAAATTATGGTATGGTTAGGTAAAATATGGTATTTTAAGGTAAGGTTAGGCTAGGTTTTGTAAGGTGTGGCAGGTCGTAATTTTTTTTGCGATCGAGATAAAATTAATTAACCTTACTTACTTATGTCAAAATTTAACAAAAACAATATTGTATTTTGGGCGGATAGAAAAAATCGCCTTCTATGCACAGACTGTTATAGCAAGGATGACGGTTTTGAGCCGGTCGAAATTGATGAAATAAATGAAGGAGAAATCCTAGTTTGTGACAGATGTAAAGAGCGCATTTAATGCGTTCCAAAAAACCCTCTCTCTAGAGGGTTTTTTGTTTGACTTTCATTTCTGGTTGGCTGATAATATAAATACAACTAATTAAGGCCTAAACCGAGCGATTTTATCGCCCGGCATGGCCGAAAAACTACACAAGTATAAAGACGGCTTTCCGTCTGGTATTACTTGTGTAGTCAATATCCGAAAGGATATTGGGCTCTGAAAGGAGTCGCCAGCACGGGGAGCCTTTTTTGGTCTATAAAAATATGAATACAACAAAAAAATCAAATTACCAAATTATTGTTCCAATAGTTATTCTGTCTTTAGCAATTATCATTGGTGTAATATTAATTTTGTCCAAGGTAAATACTTCTAGAACAGAGCTAATAGAATCATATAATTCAGCTGATGGAAGATCCCCGGGTTCTTCAGGTGCTCCATCTTTTGGTAGCTCTGATAAAACAATAACTAACCCCGATTATTTAGCATCACCTGAGAAGTTTTTAGTAGATCAAAAAGGTGAATTTGCTTCCGCGATGATTGATAATCAAGCAGTTTGGGTAGAAGAGATAATTAATTTAAATACTATAAGAATATCAGCATCGGTTGAAGTTTTAGGAAAGAAAATATTGACTTTCAAGGAAGTAAAATTAGCAAATATAAATAATTTCAAAGACATAAAGACATGTTTTTCTTCGGAAGCGGAAAGGGATGCAATTGCAGCTTTAGAAAAATTTATTAAACATAAGACTATTTTTCTTGAGATACCGAAAGATTCATTTATAGACTGTTATACTAATGATAAGTATGTGATACTTGAGGATAAATATATTGATCTAAACCAGTATGATACGGATAGATCTTATGTTGGTAAAAATCTTATTAATTTGAATTTTTTCTTAGTAAAAAATGGTTTTGCAATTTCCCCACCTTCCCTTTGTTCAGATATAGGGCCTTTATTTGGGGATGCGCAAAAAATTGCTCGGTTATCAAAAAAAGGAATTTGGAGTTTTTGTGAAAATAAATAGGCGAAAAATCATGATGATACTTCTAAAACAAAACTGGTTTAAGTTGTTTATTGTTGTTCTTGTTTTTGTTGCGACCGGTATTTCAATTCAGTGGGGATTTTATGCGTTAAATAGGGAGATGAGCGCGACAATCGGGGAGCAGGCGGCAGTCAACGGACAAAACGAAGTAAAAGTCCCGGGTTTTTCTGATTTTTTAATAAATGAAGAATTCAGCGGAGTTCCAGCTGAAGTGGATTTAGCAAGCAATCCTGACGCGGCGCGCTATAGGACAATAATTAAGGACGGAATAGCCGAAGGCCCTAATTTTGGCGGGCATTATACTATTATTTCGCCGGGGTGCGGGACTGAATGTCAGCAAATTATAATAGTTGACCAGGCGACAGGCAAAGTGTATTCAGCGCCTTTCGTTGCGGCCGAGGGCGTTAAGTTTGTAAAGAATAGCAGTTTGCTGGTGGTTAACCCCCCGGAAATAATTAAAGAAGTTTATGAAGACAAAGTGCCTGGCTGGCTGAGTACAGGATATTATAATTGGGAAGACAATAAGCTTATTAAACTAATAGAAATAGATTATTGGTGGAAACAATAGAGGAGAGGCATAAAAAAAGCCGATATCAATAAAGATACCGGCCTTTTTATTCAGGAGGGCTTTATTAACAGGGCAGAGTGACTTTGCACATTGGAAAGTGGCTGCAGCCGTAAAACTTCCTGCCTGGGTTTTTGCCATTCTTCGCTGTTCGCAAAATCATCTCGCTGCCGCATTCGGGACACTCTCGTTCGGGCAAATTATCCTTAATTAAGGATAGGATAGAGCTATTGTCTTCTGTTTCTTCCTTATCATTTATGCCGTTTAGCTGCTGTCGAGCCGTTTGGAATAACTCTATAACTTCTGAAAGGTCGTCTCCGCGAAGGTTCAGAAGAGTGCTTGTCTCTAAAATTTGCTCGCCAGATTTCCTGACATTCATGTTAATTTGGATTTTTGGAAATCCATTATATCCATTACTCATAGCTTTAAGAAAACAGCCGGAGCCGCCAGTTTTTGAATAGGTTAAAAAAATAATTCCTAGGGATGTAAACTTTTAACCTACTCTCTAAATAGCTAGAACTTTGGCCATTCTTGAGTTAATAATTGATATCTATCGCGAAATTGTTCCGGTTAATGCGGTCGCAAGCTTCTTCCCAAATTTGAGTCCATTCTTGGTTTGTTTCCGGCTTTTTCCGGTTTTCTTCAAGAATAATTTGGTCCATTAGCTTGACCGTAAGCTCGTTTCGCGTTTCCGGGCCAAAATCGTCAAAATATATTTTCATAGATTTGAAAGCCTTTTGGTTGAAGGCCTTTGGTTAATTATCGTTGCCGTGTTCGATTAAGCGTTCGACTTCCGACAAAGGAAAGCCAATTTGGCGCTCCTGTTCCCGGATATGCTCTTCCACGGCTTTGCGGACTTGTCCAAGAATGCTGCCTTTATCGCAGTATTCTCTTAACCTGTAGAGATCATTAATCATTTCTACTGGCAAGCGAAAAGTGTACATTTTAATTACACCCCCTTTCTCCCTCCAAACAAAATCAATTAATTTGAAAAAATAGGTATTAAAAAAACCTCTGACAAAACAGAGATTTGATTAAAAAAATTACGAGAGGATAAATCTTCGGGGGGAGTGGTTTAAATAGGGCGGTAGATAGAATTAGAGACTACTTGAAGGGGATATTGCCTGCGTTTTTTGGGTAAAAGATATCTAAGAGCACTGTTCCTCTGACCTGAGTGCGAGCGCTTGCGAGAAATTGTTGGTTTAAAAAGGGAAACTATGGAAAGATCTGTGATTTTAGCAAATATTAGCTATGAGAGGATAGATTTATTGAATTGAGGACGATTTTGGGGTAATCTGAATGTATAGGGCAATGGGTTAATAAAGTAAAACTATGAAAAATATTTTAAATATAATAAAAGATTCAAATTATAGCTTTTCTTTGTTTGATAGGACGTTGGTTGATGCACTTGAACGAAAGATAAAAATAAAAGATGGAAAACCATGTGTTGTTTGCGTTATTCGCGATAAAGAAATAGTTTTGAAACCGGAAGAGGTTGTCCGTCAACTTTACGCGATGAAACTTCTTGATGAATATGGTTACTCGAAGCAGAGAATTAAATTTGAGCATGCTATTCACTTTGGCAGAGAGGTAAAATCAGCTGATATTGTTATTTTTGATAAAGACCGGCCGACCGTTGAATACATTATCGTTGAAATAAAAAAGCCAAAACTCCAAGACGGAAAAAATCAGCTTCGCTCCTATACCAACGCCACGGGCGCACCGATTGCGGTTTGGACCAATGGCGGACAGATTTCGCATTACAACCGCAAAGACCCGAATTATTTTGAGGATATCACCGACATTCCCAAAGCCGACCAAACACTTGAAGATATTTTAAAAGAAAGATTTACACTCAAAGATTTGATTATTAAGGATAAAATTCCGAATGAAGGAAAGTCGCTTAAGACTATCATTCAAGAAATGGAAGACGAAGTTTTGGCAAATGCCGGAGTAGATGTTTTTGAAGAAGTTTTTAAGCTCATTTTCACCAAACTTTACGATGAGTTGCAAAGCAAAAAAGACAAAATGCGAATTGAGGATTATTTTGAAGACAGATTAGGCAAAGAAGATAGGGGAGATTATGAAAAAGTAAAACTAGAGCTCGAAAAACTTGATGATTCTAAGTTCCGCGTTCTTGAATTTAGAAATACAGGACAATCAGAAAGCGAACTCAAAAAGAAAATCCAAAAACTTTTTGATGAGGCAAAGGCTAAATGGCCTGGTGTTTTCGATCAAGGAGTTCAAATTCAACTTTCTCCTTCACATCTCTCAATTGTTATTTCATACTTTCAGAATATCAAGCTTTTTAATTCTAATCTTCAAATTATTGATGAGGCATTTGAATATTTAATTACAAAATCTGCCAAGGGTGAAAAAGGCCAGTATTTCACGCCTCGCCATGTGATTGATATGTGCGTCAAAATGCTCAATCCTAAAGCGGGCGAATATATGATAGATACTGCCGCCGGGTCGTGTGGGTTTACAGTTCATACAATTTTTCAAATTACAGGTCATTTATTTCAAAATACGGATATTTCCGAAGAAGAAAAAGAAAATGTGCTCAAAGTTTTTGGCATTGATTTTGACGAAAAAGTCGTGCGCGTAGCTCGCACCTTAAACTTGATCGCGGGCGATGGCAATACTAATGTTTTACACTTGAATAATCTTGATTATGACCGCTGGAATGAAACTATACAAAATCGCGACTGGCTGGAAGTATATGGCGCGGGATTAAAACGGCTTGAAGCTCTGCAAAAAGATAAAAGTTCTTACAAAGAATTTAATTTCGATATTCTCATGGCAAATCCGCCGTTTGCCGGAGACATCAAAGAATCCCGTATCATTCACAAATACGATCTTGGCTATAACGACAAAAACAAACCGAAGCCGAAAGTCGGGCGCGATATTTTGTTTATCGAACGAAACTTAAACTTTTTGAAGCCAGGCGGAAGAATGGCGATTGTTTTACCACAAGGTCGTTTTAATAATACCTCTGACAAAAATATTCGTGAGTATATTTCTGAAAAAGCGAGAATTTTGGCAGTGGTCGGGCTGAATGTAAATACTTTTAAACCGCACACCGGAACCAAAACCAGCGTGCTTTTTGTGCAGAAATGGGACGATAAACTTTGCCCGAGGGTGGAAGACTATCCAATTTTCTTTGCGGTGTCAGAAAAATCAGGTAAAGACAACTCTGGTGAATATGTGTTTGTGAAAAATGGCAACAATCAACCGAAGCTAGACAAAAATGGTCACTTGATAATAAATCACGACCTGCACAGCCACGATGGAGAATTGCCCGACGGTGTGGCGGAAAAGTTTATTGAATGGGCAAAATTGGAACATTTATCTTTTTGGAAATAAATTATGAGCAAGAAAATTTTTTCAATCGGTTATGAAGTCCCTGGAAATATTGTCGAATATATTGATTTTTCATCTGAACAGTCGTTAATGGATGCTGATATTTTGTTAATTTCACCAGATTCATTCAGTCCGAGCGGAAATTGGGTTAGCTTTACGACGAGTGACGGAGGTTGTTATAATATTGAATCATCAAAAGTATATAAACAAAAAATCTCTCAATTAAAAAAGGAAATACAAGATCACCTAAACTCTGGGAAAAATGTTTTTATACTTTTATCTAAAGAAGAAAAATATCCACTTGCCTATAACGTAACCACAAAGAAAAAGGAATACAACTACAGTACCGAGACATACAGCAATTATAATTTTCTCCCGATTAGTATTGGCACACTAACATCTGCTTCTGGAAAACATGTTGAATTTTCTGGAAATCCAATATTTAGCGGTTTTTATAAAAAATTTGAGAAATATTTAGAATATCAGCTTTACATAGAAGATCCAAACAATGCTCAAGCTATTTTTACGGGTAAAGATAAAACCAAAGTTTTAGGAGCTGTGTATAAAATTGGGGCTGGGAATTTGATAATTTTACCTTATTTAAACTACGATTACGACAAATTTGTAAAAACCAAAAAGAATAAAAAAGGTAAAGAAAAAGAATGTTGGACGGAAGCCGCCTTGAAGTTTGGACACGCATTAGTTGAATGTCTTATTCAAATAGCAAACGATTTAAATAAATCAGCAGAAAGAACTCCGCCCCCAAAATGGGTTAGTGAATCAGATTTTGTTGGTGCAAAAGAAACAAAAATTATCCAATCTATAAAAAATGAAGAAAGAAAGATTGTTAATATTACGAGAGAAATCGGCAAATTAAATGCCGAACTTTTAGAGGAGCAAATTTTAAAAGATTTACTTTTTGAGCAGGGCAAGCCGTTGGAAAATGCCGTTATTAAGGCACTTAAAATTTTAGGATACCGCGCAGAAAATTATAATGACGGAGATTTAGAACTGGATCAGGTGATTATTTCACCCGAGAATCATAGGTATATTGGCGAATGCGAGGGGAAAAATGAAAAAGACATAGATATTTCAAAACTTCGCCAGTTGATCGAATCTATGAACGCAGATTTTGCCAGAGATGAAGTGGAGGAAAAAGCATTCGGCATTTTATTTGGCAATCCTCAACGCCTCACTTCACCAGATAAAAGAACCTTAGATTTTACAAAGAAATGTAAAACTGGTGCTGAAAGAGAAAAAATTGCACTCATAAAAACAGTTGATCTTTTTAGGGTTGCAAAATATCTTGCTGAAAATAATGATGAGCGATTTAAAAATCAATGTCGGGAAACAATTCATAATGGACTTGGAACTACTGTGGTATTTCCAGATTTACCCAAAAAATAACCATGCAATATTCAGTTGTAAATTATAAAACGGTAAAAGAAAAAGATGATTTCCGCTGGGATGGTGAGTTTTTGTGTTTTGAACCGAAGAAAAATCCAAAATATAAATACGCACAAGTTAAAGATGTATTGAAATTCGCGCAATATGGGATATCAATTGAGATGAATGAAGAAGGTCGGGGCTATAAGATTTACAGAATGAATGAAATTTCGGATATGTTTTGTGATTTGGAAGTTGATAAATACGCAGATATTGAAGAGAAAGAAATGAAAAAGTTTGTCTTAAAAAACGAAGATGTGCTTTTTAATAGGACCAACTCCCAAGTGTTTGTAGGCAGAACAGGAATATTTAAAAAGTTTTCTGATGAGTCTTTAATTTTTGCCTCTTATCTTGTGAGATTTAGACCAAATATAGAAAAGATATTGCCGGAGTATTTGACCACTTTTTTAAATACAAAATATGGGGTTCAAGATGTTAAAAGACGAGCGAGAATTTCTATAAATCAATCAAATGTAAGCTCATCGGAATTACAGAAGGTTGAAATTCCACTTTTATCAATAAATTTTCAAAACAAGTTAGAACCACTCTTTGATAGAGCATTTCAGTTAATTTTGAACTCAAAATCTCTCTACTCCCAAGCCGAGCAATTACTCCTTTCTGAGCTGGGGCTTTTGGACTGGAAGCTAAAACATGAATTAGCTTTTGTTAAAAACTTTTCTGACACCCGAGAAGCCCAGCGTTTTGACGCGGAGTATTTTCAGCCAAAATATAAGGAAATTGTTGATGTAGTAAAGAAATACAAAGGCGGGTTTATAGAACTAGGAAAAGTAGCAAAAACGAAAAGAGGTTCTTTGATTTCCGATACTTTTTATAATGAAAATGACGGGACGCCATATATCCGTGGTGCAGATTTTTCAAGTGGATTTTTGAGCAATGATAAAATCGTTTATATTGATAATTCTTTCGTATTAAAAACCGAAACAAAAATTAGAAAAGGTGATATTGTTTTTGCTCTTATTGGTACAGTAGGATCATCTGCGCTAGTTGATGAAAATTTTGACGAAGCTTTCATTTCAAATAATATCGGGAAAATAACCGCAAAAATTTATAATTCAACAGTTTTGCAAGTATTATTGCATTCCATTGTTGGTAAACTTTATTTTGAGAAAGAACAAACTCAAACGGCTCAACCTAAAATCTCGGATAAAGATATTCATAAATTTATTCTGCCTAGATTAGAAAATAAAATAGAAAAAGAAATTGAACGAAAATATTTTGAATCTCAAAAGTTAAAAAAACTCTCTAAATCCCTGCTTGAAATCGCCAAGCGAGGCGTAGAAATTGCGATTGAAAAGGATGAAAAAGAAGCAAAAAAATGGATAAATAAAGAATTAAATAAATTACAAATAAAAATATGAATGATTTAGAATTTCCAGAAATTGAAACAGGCAATGGGATAGATCGTGATCTTGCGGCAACAACAAATGACCGTATCAAAAAAGCAGTTATCGCGATTGATAATTTTGCAAAAACTATTAAGGGTTTTAATGAGCAGTCTTCAAGGCAGACCGAAAAAATGATATGGCTTACTCGATGGATTGTTGTTTTAACTATTTTTATGATAATTGGATTAGTAATACAAATTATCCTTGCAATTCCCACTAAAACTTCCTGTACTGAAGTAGCGAATAGTGATGGATCAAAATATACGTATACTTGCATCACGAACATTGGTCTTGGTCTTTTGGGGAATAGATCATTTCAAAGGGAGATTATAAGTGATTTACCCATGAGGTTTCCTTAGAAATTAGGAAAAATAAAAATATGGGATTTGTAAATTTTAGTATTAAATCTGATTTAAATGCTAACGAAAGATTGGCATTAAAAAGCATTACAAGGCGTTTAAGCTGGCGGGGATTAAAAATGATTGATTTGGAAAATTGGGAAGTTCACGGGCCACATTCTGAAATGAATTATCAAGTTTGGGTTGGAGCAGTAGAATTTATCAAAAATAGAAATAAATTTTATATCGCTATCTGTCCGAAAAAGATTTATAAGATTGATGGCCCGAGCGACTGGTGGAAAAACGAAGAAGTAATCTAATTAGTATAAATACATAAAAATAAAAACGTACGAAAAATGAATAATTTTTTTAGTGCTAAAAAGATATTGTCTTTGTTAATTGTGTTGATTGTAGGGATTGTGTTATTTTTTATTTTTTGGGTAGCGATTGAAAATTCAAAAATATCTGCGTTTGTTCTCAGTTTTATTTTTGTTTGCCTAATAGCATTCATTTTAGTTAATTTTGAGGAAACCAAAAAAATTGTCGAAAAATATGAAAAGTTTTTTTCAATTTTTGTTATTCTTGGGATTACAATAAGCTTGTTTGTGTTTTTTGTTCAAAAAAGCTGGGAAGAAATTAATATTGAACGACAAATTAAGATGGAGAATGAATATAATCTAGGTATAGCAGAAGTGTTTCTTACAGATACGGAACAAAATTTTCTTCATTGGCATTCTTTTTCTATATTTTATTACCGGCAGAACTGGGGCTATATCATTGATAAATTTCAAGGATATTCAGAAGAAAAACGTAAACAATGCACAAATGCATATTTATCTGCTTTATACGGAATGGAAGTAACAAATAACATGAATGGCGCTAGAAATTTTATGCCTCTTCTGTTCGATAAGGCAGAAATTAAAGAAAAGATTTCTGAAAATATAAAGAATATAAAAAAATTACTTTTGAGTATAAAAAATGATTGTCCATGAAATTAAGGTATTGTTCAAAATAATATGGAAAAAATTGATAAAAAAAGAGTCCGGGAGTGGGAGATAGAAGCTATTAAATTACTTAGAGAAAATAACGGAAGTTCGCGTTCGCGTGATTTAGTTCGTGACCTTGAGAAGAGGATTGAATTTACTAAATACGAACAAACTTTGAATAAAAGCGGGCAAAAAAGATGGCTTACTGCTTTTCGTTTTAGTACAATTGGACTTGTTAAGGCCGGGTTGATTATCAAAGAAGGCCGTTTATGGAAACTGGTGAATAAAGATAATATTAATCTTGACGAACTTACTCCGGAATCACTGGAAAAAATTTGTGAGGAGAAATATAACTTATGGAGAGAGGAACGGGACAGGCAAGCCGGGGAAAGCGGTGTGGATTCATATTTAATTGATGAGACGCTTGAAGAGCCAACAAGTAATTTAAAAATAGATCCTCGAAAGGTTTCTTTTGATGACTTGCTTCAAGGGGTGGATAAAAGCACAATTCAAATACCGCCGTTTCAGCGTGAGTTTGTTTGGAGCGCTCGCGATATATGTTTTCTTTTAGATAGTATATATCGGGGTTATCCGATTGGCAGCTTTATCTTTTGGAGAACTTTAAGACGATTGCCGCATCATAGGCAAATTGGTGGAATACAGTTAGAAGATATACAACATAATCATCAAATTGATTATGTTCTTGATGGCCAACAAAGAATTACGTCTTTGTACGCGGCCATTCGAGGCGCTAATATTCAGGAAAGTAAATATAATTTTTATTTTAATTTAGCTAATGGCAGATTTCAATCTGAAAGAGTACAAGAGAGCGAGGCTGAGATAAATGAAACTCAAAACAAGATACCGATAGAAAAACTTTTTGGTGAAAGTCGAGCCGAATATGCTAGATATATAAATAGTTTTCCTGAAAAGTATCAAAACTTACTTCACGGGCTTTATGATAAATTCAAGTTATATGCTTTTTCAGTAATTTATGTGGAAGAAGAAGATGAGCCAAGCGAAGAAGATCAGGTGGAAAGTATTAAAAAAATAGTCAGTATATTTTCAAGAATAAATGAGACAGGAAAAAAACTTACAGTTGTCGCTAAAATGGTTGCCCGGTGCTGGGGTGAAGGGTTCGATATTCGGGAAAAATTTGATGAATTATATGAAAGCAATAATAATTTGATTGATATTAGGGAAGAAACAATACTTCAGACAGTTTCGGTTATATTGAATCAAAGAAGATCAAAAAGTTCTGATATACTTGGAGCTACGGATATTGGAATATTAGAAAGAGAGTGGGAAAATATTATTGAAGCCTTTAAATTAGCGCTTGAATTTGTTAAGGGAAAAATAAAGATTAAAAATCTTAAATATTTACCTTTTGACACTTTACTTGTGCCTTTGGCTTATTATCATTATAAAAATAAAAATCTTTCTAATGATGAGAGCGAACAGTTGCAAAAATGGTTTTGGAAAGCTTGTTTATCAAACAGATTTGGCTCTTCGGTAGAAAGTAAAATTGAAGAAGATTGTGTTAATTTTGATAAAATTTTCGACAAGGAAGAAGTAGAATTTAAGTATCAAATTGACTGGGATTCGTTGAAAACAAGGCTGATTGAACAAAGATATAATTTGAGGAATGCTTTTTGCAAAACAGTTTTGTCGCTGTATTCCTATTTTGATCCAAAAAGCATAAAGGATGGGAGAGATATAGATACAAAAGATTTTTTCTCAGGGTTTTATAAAAATAATTTGCATCATTTTTTCCCGCGAGCTTATTTAGAAGAGGTATTTGACCCGCAGAAAGAGAGGAAAGATAGCATTGTTAATATTGCTTTCGCGCCAGCAATTGTCAATAACGAAATGAGGAAAAGTCCACCGAGTGAATATATAGAATTATTTAGAGAAGGAAATTCTAATTTGGAAAAAATATTGAAAAATCATCTTATTGATAATCTCATAGAATTTGGAATTACGACAAATAATTTTACCGTTTTTTTAGAAAAAAGAGCGGAAATAATAGAAAATCAATTTAGGCTATTATTAGGGCTAAGAACAAAAACTGAGCAACAATTTGAAGATGAGCCGTCTGGTCCGGTAGATGGAATTGAAATTAAGCTTAGGAATGTAATCAGCGAAGGTCTTAGTTCTTCGTTTGGATCTCAATTTTGGGAAGAAGCAATTCCCGCAGATATACGCTTTACTGTAAATAGAAAAATGGAAAGTCATTTAAGATTGCATCCTTACGATACGGAAAAATATCTTTCTTCGGAATCTCGATTGAATTTTGTTGATATTATGGATTATGAAAAAATTATTTCTTCTAATTGGAGTATTTTTCGAGATACATTTCAGAGCAGAGGAGAACTAAGCAAGCATTTTTTGGCGTTAAAAAATTATAGAAATGCAATAAAGCATAATCGGCCAATGAACCCGGTTGAAAAAAGAAATGGTGAAGCTGCGGTTCTTTGGTTTGAGGGAATTTTATTTGCAGATTAATAAAAAAAATTTTAAAAATGGAAAAAATAATTACCAAAGAAAATTTAATAAATAATTGGCAAAAAAATTAGAAAGATAAAATTATGACGCCAAAAGAATATTATTACAAAATTTTTCCTCTTAATTTAAATGAATTATTGAAGAAAGTTACTCTTGGCGGAGATGGTCATTTTCATATTATTGAGCTTTTTTTCGATAAAAATAAAAAAACAGATACTCTTGGGCACATTCCAAAAGAAAGATTAAGTTATTTTCTATCGGCATTGGCTGGTACTATTTTAATAGATCAAGTTATGTTCACTTATTTTAAGGAAGATTATGAAATTTTTAAAAAAATGACCCTTTATCCAAAAATAACATGGAGCATCGGCTGGTGCTCTAATATAAAACCGTGGCAGTTATTCGAACATAGAATTGTATTAGCGCGAGGCTTGGGGAATCCTGAAAAAAATAAACTTTTTTCGGAATTTATGCAATTTTTTGTTAATGATTTGATTGAATTTTTTAGTGAGAATAAATTTGAAAAAGCAAATTGGAATTTAGTTAAAAAAGCAATGTTGAATGATAGTGATATTGTTAGCGCTAAATATGGCGACGGAGATTATGGAGAAATATTTAAAGGCATATTGGAATCAACTCATTAACCCTTTTATAGTTTTAATATTAAATAACGGAAGAAATTCAAAGGTCGTTTTGTGGGCAACGACTCATATATAAAAACTTAAATTTTAATTAGTAAAAATTTATAAGATAATTATTATGCCAGAGATTGGAACAAAAAAACAAATAGAAATTTTCGAAGAATTAAAAAAAGATTTAAAAGAAAAAGGATATGATTATTTGGGTTATAATGGCCCAAGGGATGATAGTCACAAATTTGGTATTGCCGGAGTAGGTTTAATAAAAGAAAAAATTTATTGTTATGTACAGCTAGTTTCTACTAATGCACGAGTATATCCATCTGAATCTCTAAAAGTTATGGTTATAAAAAACGAGAGGAATAAAGATGTAAATGAGTTTAGCGTTGGCAATAATTGGTTCGGCCAAGAAAGTAGGCATGTTTTTATCATTTTGGACGATAGAGATTCTTATGAAAGAGCATTGAGATTAGTAAAAACTGCTTAGTGGTAGTTTTTACATAATATTACGATGTTGTGGACAAATTAGCATTGATATTTGCAATTAATTTGTTATAATATAAATACAATTGAATATTAAATTATCAAGAGCGTGGCGAGAGCACTGGCTCGATAACCCACCAGCAACCTCTTAAGAATGACTTCTTAAGGAAGGTGCTAATTCCAGCCCCAGAAGGGGAAAGATAAAGGTCGATTTTTTATTTGCCTAACCACTCTTTCTCTCGGGAAAGAGTTTTTTGTTTATGGATATGGATAAAAATGAAGAAACATTTGAGCTTGGTTCTGTTCCCATGAAGTTTGCGCTTGAAGGATGCCCGGGCTTGAACCATTTTTCCTTGAATGTGCTTTTCCTGAAGTTTAAGACAGAAAACGAAAAATTAATCATGGGCAGCGCGCTTTATGAGCCGGATTTTTTGTCGCTGAAAAAAGAAGGGGATGAATGGTCGCTGAAGTATCATAATATATATGGCGGAGATTGCTGGCTAATAATTAAGTATAATGAAGTTGAAAAATCATATGTCGGTGAAAAATTTATTAATGGCAAATCTGTTGTTATGGCGTGCGGCCTTGAGTGGAAAATGTTTTTCTTCCATTTTACTATGCCGGGCCTGGCAAACGGGGAAAGATGCAAGTTTGAAGTTGTGGAAAATTGATTATTCACGCTAGAGTTTAGATTTATGTAAGATGTTCTTGTTTTGACAAAATTTTGGTATATTAAGAACATGAGGGAATTGGCAATTTTTGCGGAAAAGTATAAGCAATTGATTTAGTAAGGGAAAAATAACATGGCTAAAAAACTAATAGCGTTAATTTCAACGGAGGGGAAGTCCGAGGAGCAATTATTCCAGGAAGTCCAGGGGGCATTGAAAAAATACAAACGAGTAGAAGAAAAGGTGTTTAGGGAGAAAATAGAGAAGAAAAAATTGGAGCAGAAGGAATGGGTAGAGAAAGACAGTTTTATAAGTTAAATAAAAATATGAGCGTAATAACACTTCATGGTATTTATCTAACACTTAAAAAATGGAGTAATAATCCAAATCTTCCAAGAAAAGAAGTTAGTGTTTTCTCTTATGATAAAGAAGGTAAAAAAGCAGACATTCCATTTGCTGAAGCGGAAATTAAAAGAATGAAAGATGAATTATTGAGACACAAAAGGAAAAAGTAATTTTTTTGAAGAAATTATTGCAATATAACTACTAAATTTTATGAATAGTAAATTAGTTTTTTCAATTAGTATTTTATTAGGGTGTATTATTCTAGGGAGTTTTTATGTGGTCCAAGTGAATAAACAACGTTTTATTGAAAAGCAGCAACAGATAAGCTTACAGGAGAAGATAGAAGAAAATCAAGCAAAAACAAGGGATGATTTCAGTGATTATATATACGCGTTAAACGAAATAGTAGGGGCAAAAAATATAGCCATGCAAGATTTAAAACAAACTTATGATGCAATCGAAAAATATGGCAATGCGGTTAAAGGTGGAGCAGTTTATAGCAATGTTATTATATCGCAATATAAAGAGATAAACACTAAATATCAGTTAGCAAAAAATAAATTAGATACGATAGAAAATTTAGAGATGAAAAATGCCATTTTTGATTTAATTCAAGCATTGACTTTGTATTTAGAGGTAAATGAGGAAACAATCAAATTCTATCAGCATTTGCACAGAGTGTATATTTTAAATGAAAAAGATGATTATCAAGGTGGTAATAAACCAAATGTGAATACGGCTTATTCATTATTGGAAAATTCTTTTGTTAAAATGGATAAAATTATCCTTGATAGTATAGGTAATTTTTTAGACGATCAAAACAAAGAGCGTTATCAAAACTATAAAACTATAATTTTATCTGCGAACTAAAAATTATTGAATGCCAGTTATGAAAATTAAAAATTTATCACTTGGCCTAAAAATAGGAATTATAATGGCTTTTATTCCTTTAATTGCCGCTATTTTGGATTTTTTCACCTTTTGCGGAGCTGGAGCTAACACGGGCGAAGGATGCGGCCTTATCTTGATTATAATTTCAATGCCGTTTTTTTGGCTGGCGAGCATTCTCTTATATCCCTTTGAGTTTTTATTCGATTATTTTGGAATATCATTTGGTCAGTGGGGGTTTCATATAACCTATACGCCGATTTTAATGGTTATCTATTTTTTGATAGGGTGGCTTATAGGGAAGATTATTTTTATTGTGAAAAAGAATAAAAAAGAAGGCGCAGGCACTTGACAAGCGCAAAATATAGGAGTATAATAGATGTATACTAAAAAAATAAAATGGCTTAGATAAGCGAAAATAAGAAATGAAAATGGCTAAAATGGCTGAGTAAAGATAAAGTGAGAAAAAAGGCAAAAATACAAAAAAATTAGGTAAAAAGAGTTAAAATTTAATCTTTGGCCTGCAAAAGCCAGGGGAAAAGCTCCTCCGGTATCACCGGATTGGATAATTAGCACTCGAGAAGCCACGGCTTTGAAATAAGAGTGTCCGCGGAGTCTAAAACGGTATAAGCCCGTAAGGTTAGCAGATAGATAATTGTCTGTTGACCTTGCGGGCTTTTTTAAAAGTCTGCAAACAGCAGGCTTTTTTCTTTGTCCAATAAAGGTCGAGTAAAATTAAATAATTTTTGATTTTTATACGCGCTTAATAATTGTTAGTCGGTTTTGCTTTATATAAGCGAAACAATAAAACTGCAAAAATTAAGCGATGTATAAATTACCAATCTAAAAATAATGTCTATTTTAAAGAAAGACGAAATTATTGGATGGTCTAATATTAAAAGTAATGAGGTTTTATGTCCTCAATGTTTTAATTTAGCTGACGCCGATAATTGGTCGCCTATCACAGATAATAACGATGAAAATGTTATTATCTGTGACCATTGCGATAAAATTTTATCCATTTAAATAAATAAAATTGGGTAGAATTTTTTAATGGTATTTATCGCCCGCAATATATTTTTATACTGCGGGCGATATAATCCTTCTTATCGCGGCTTTTTGATTTTACGCAAGCTGTTTTATTTATTGTAGTATGGACACTGTTCTATCATATTGATATCAAAGTTTTACTTTGCTTTTTTTCTTGATTGACTAAAGAATTAGTACTTGTGTTATGATGCGGATATAAGACAATTTAGTTTTAAATGCGCTTCAAAAAGTGTCGTATAGCGAAGCGTTCAAATGAAATGAAATGAAATTGGATTAATGCCAAAGCTGGCATTGTCCGGATAGTTTTCGTTTTTAATCATTTGGACGCTTTTTTGTTTGAATTAAAAGAAATAACAAAAAATGGAAGATAAATTAATCGAAAATTTAAGAAAATGTCCTCGTTTTCATTCTTGCTCGCGAAATCTTTGCCCGCTTGACTTTGAATTGGCTGAAAGAAGCGGTTCAGAGGGTGATAAATGCCGGTGGATGAGAAACAGGACGCCCGGAAGTAGGCTTTTCAAGAATAAGTTGCCAGACGAGCTTTTAAAATATGTGCCAAAAGAAAATGTGGAACGGCTTAATGAAACTTCAAGAAAGCGGTGGCTTGAAATAAAAGAGGAAAATAGAATACAAGAAATTAATAAATGAAATGTTCTCAAAAATTGCATAAGCTCTGAATTCCCATTACGGCGCCGCTGCAAACCCGCAAGCGCCGGTTGGAGAGCGATCCCGAACTTTTGCTCCAGTAAACCTATGTTTTGAAACAAAAGCGCGGAAGTTGTCCCGCTAAGGCGGGAATTAGATGCCGCGGCATAGGAGCCGACAATGGCGGACAAGCTTTTCAATGCATCGTTTTTCGTTTATCGAAACGGGGGCCAATCCTAAATTCCTTGATGAAGTTGCGTCTCGGCGCATAGAACTAAATGGGTAAGGTTAATATACGGATTGAAAAGTGGAACAAAGGAAAGAATCAAAAAATTGTTTCTTTTGTTCCGCTTCCCCTTAAAAACCGAGTTTTATCTTATGCATACATAAATTATTTTGCCTAACTCTTTGCAAAAAGAAGGGGCGGGGGTAGTGCAACAAAACAAGAAAAAGAGTTGAAATTCTTTAATCGGAAATAAAAAAATTGTCAGAATAAAGAAAATTTGATGTAATTATAGTTTTTATTGAATTTTCATGTTAAGTATTGATGATGTAAAAAAATTATTGAAAAATCCTATGACTGATGAAGATGCGCAAAACATTAGGGATTTTCTCTATGCCTTTACTGATTTAGTTATGGATTTTTTGGAATCAGAGGCAATTCAAAAGAAGCATATTCAAAAATTAATCAAAAAATAGTATTATTGATACGGACGTCATTTATTAATTAGTACAAGGCAAAGAGGGGCAATCTCTGTGTTATTCTTGTAAAAAGGGAATGACGTCCAAACAGGGCTGCCCCTTTTTGTTTCAAATTTATGAAGAAAAATCAAACAGGAATTGTTTATTGCCGGGTTTCCTCCGGCAGCCAAGTTGACGGCACAAGCCTCGATAGCCAGAAAAAGGCTTGCTTGGAATATGCCAAGAAGAATGGGATAAAAATTGAGAAAGTTTTTATTGAGCGCGGAGAGTCGGCGACTGCGGCCAATAGGACGGAATTTATAAAGGCTATAGAATTTTGCAGGAAAAATAAGACAAGCGCTTTTATTGTTTGGAAAATTGACAGGTTTTGCCGCAATACAGCGGATCATTTTGCCGTACAGACCAAGCTTCATCAATATGGTACTTCTCTTTATTCTGCTAGCGAAGAGATTACCGAAGGCGCCCAAGGCAAGCTTATGGAAACGCTTCTTGCCGGCTTTGCCGAGTTTGAAAATGAGGTTAGAAAACAGCGGTGCATTGGCGGCATGCAGACAAAAATAGAGCAGGGAATAAGGCCGTGGAGGCCGGATTTGGGTTATATCCATGCGAAAAGAATAACCGAACGGAAGAAGACCAGGCCGGATGAGATAGATCCGGAAAGATTCTTTTTAATACAAAAAGCGTTCAAAATGTACCTCACAGGCAACCATACATTGCTTGAGATAACGGATTTGATGAATAGTTGGGGCTTGAAGTCCTGGTCGGGCAAGCCGATGTATTTTCAAAAAGTGTCGCAGATGCTGTCTAATAAGTTTTACGCGGGCATATTGGTTGATCCTTGGACAGGAAAAGAATATAAAGGAAAGCATATCCCTATGATTAGCGAAGAAGAATTTAGTCAGATACAGGTTGTTAAGAAAAATTTTTCGCGCCTGACAGGTATTCCTCATTTGAATTGGCATCCTGATTTTCCTTTAAGAAGATTTGTTATTTGTACTTGCGGTAGCAGAATGACTGGCAGCTGGCGAACCGGGCGGGATAAAAAATATCCGTATTATTCATGCAATAACAAAAATTGCCTGCATTACACGCATGGTATTTCCAAGGACGAGCTTGAAAAGAAATTTTTGGACTTATTGAGGGATTGCAAACCGAACAAGAATTATTTGGATGTTCTTAATGCAATAGTAATTGACAGGTGGAAAGATCGATATGCTCTGCTTGAAAAGGAAAGGGCGGC
>Ga0209417_1003588_pt1 | contig 20427 bp, 15 predicted proteins | sample RifGroF2_FD_184002 | JGI IMG/M metagenome (GOLD analysis project Ga0209417, IMG submission 184002) | Groundwater microbial communities from Rifle, Colorado, USA - Groundwater F2 (SPAdes) (version 2) | ecosystem: Environmental > Aquatic > Deep subsurface > Groundwater | place: Rifle, Colorado... | reverse complement strand
ATCCGCTGGTGCTCCGGCGGCAATGGCGGCCTCATAGCACAGGCGGGCTGCCTCGCTGGTACATTTTTTAGCTGAGCCATGCGGCCTGATAATGATGGGATTTCTCGTTTTCATCGAGATCAGGATCTTGAACAGTGCCGTCGAGGTAGGGTTGGTAATCGGAGTAATGGCAAAAATCGGCCCCAGTGGCTTGGCTACCTCAATCACCTCGTTTTCATGGTCCTCCCTAATGATTCCCACGGTTTTCATATCCCTTATATCGTGGTAGACATACCGCGTAGCGAGCACATTTTTGGCTACCTTATGCTCCCAGATCCCGATGCCGGTCTCCTCCCAGGCCATTTTGGCCAGGGTAACCCGGGCATTGAATCCCGCCTCATACACGGCTTTTACAATTTTATCCGTCTGTTCCTGGGTGTAGCTGCTGAAAGCGGCAGCCGCAGCCTTGGCCCTGCGCATGACATCGTCAATATCGAGGCCCTTTTTTATCGGTTCTTCTGCCATAGTAACGCAATAATAACAGGAATAATCATTGATCCCAATAAACTGTAAATAATTGGCCTCCCTTCGGTCGACTAAATGGCTCGGCTATCGCCTCGCTAATTGGCTCCCTTCGGTCGCCAATTGGGTCGGCTGACGCCTCCCTAATTGGCGCTTCGCGCTAATTAGCCCGGAGGGCCAATTAGTGAGCGCAGCGAACCAATTAGGGCGTAGCCCCAATTAGCGACCGAAGGGAGCCATTTAGCCGAGCGCAGCGAGGCCTGTTACCGCGTTATCGCATACCCCAGCCGGATCTCGGGGAGCATGAAAGTGCCGATGAAATCATAAACATGCTGGAAGCCCCACAGTACGTTAACTTCGCCGATCCAGTGGTTGTAGCGGACCCCGGCGCCGGTTTTCAGAGCCGTGAAGTTGAAGTTTCCGCCTTTGCCGCTGAAGTTGTATCCGCCGGAGGGGTTCAGGTAGTAACTGCTGTCGGGCACAAAATAGCCGGAGTTACGGTTCATCCAAACCGCACCCACCGTGATAAGGGGATCCACCGAACCCAAATCAAAATATTTGGTAATGCTGACCGAAGGATCGGAGAGGACTCTCCATATCGGCACGGCAATTCTCCTTGAATCGGGTTTTGGTATTGCGTAAACGAGCTGAAACCCAATAATCTGATGCCGCACAGTATTGTCAAGGGAGAGTAAAAGGTTAGCCTGCGGGAAGAAGTAGCCCAGACTCACGTTGAATCCCGGGCCGTTCAGCTGGTCAGCAAGATTAAAAAACAGCGGTGTGGTACGGCCTGATGGGGTGCCATCACCCATGATCATGGGATGATAGCGGAATGCAGCAGAAAAAGAGGCCTGGAATCGCTGGTGATCCTGGGAGAAGCCAGCAAGAGAAAACATGAGAATCATTACTAACAGAGCCAGAGTAAGTTTCATTTGAGTCAGAGGGTTGGTTATCTGACAACAAAACGGCTCGTTTTCCTTAACTGATATGTCAGGCTACTGGTATTTCTGGATCTCCAGCATCAGAAACTTTTTCGGCTTTACGCCCAAATGTCTCGCAACTTCTTTTCCATCCCTGAACAGGATCAGGGTGGGGATGCTGCGGACCTTAAACCGCTGCGCGAGTTCCTGATTGTGATCCACATTGACCTTGCCGATGATTGCCGAACCGGTGACTTCATCGGCGACATCATTTAGTACCGGGTTCATTATCTTGCAGGGGCCGCACCAGGCTGCCCAGAAATCAACGAGGACCAGCCCACTGGCTGTGACTGCTTTGAAGTTTTTGTTGCTCAGAACCCTGATGTTTTCACTGGGCTTTACATCAGGAAGGTTTTTCATCCTCCTCTGGTTAATGACAATGAATCCGATAAAGAGAATAATCACCCCGATAATGACAATTGCGCCGGTTGACATGACAGAAAGATATTATTTAAACATTAATATATATCGATATATGTATGTCAATTATTGTACCAGAGTTTTCAGCTTTCCGGACTGAAAAATATTTTTCGTAATTTGTCGCATATGACGATATCAGCCGAAAATATTCTCCTTATCGGATCGATCCTGCTGTTTGCCAGTGTATTGGCGGGAAAGACATCCTATCGTACCGGTATTCCGGTCCTGATATTGTTTGTGGTTATCGGGATGCTTGCCGGCTCCGAGGGAATCGGAAAAATTCCTTTTGACAATGCGGGCATGGCGCAATTCATTGGCATAGTTGCCTTAAATGTGATTTTGTTTGCCGGGGGTCTTGAAACTGACTGGCGATCGGTGAAGCCGGTTCTCTGGCAGGGGATTTCATTATCAACCATAGGGGTGGTGCTGACAACCGTTTCGGTCGGTCTCTTTGTCTGGCTGGTTACCGATTTCAGCCTTATCGAAGGATTGCTGCTTGGTGCGATTGTTTCATCCACCGATGCAGCGGCTGTATTCTCCATTCTGCGTTCGAAGAGTATCGCACTCAAGGGGAACCTGAGGCCGGTTCTGGAGTTTGAGAGCGGCAGCAATGATTCGATGGCCTATTTTCTGACCATAGCCCTGACAGGTCTTGTGGGTTCTCCGGAGAAGAGTTTCTGGACCATTATTCCGCATTTTTTCCAGGAGGTGGCCATCGGATTGGCAATTGGGTTTGGCATGGGGTATATCGGGAAATGGGTATTTAACCGGATCAATCTGGTTTATGAGGGTCTCTATCCGGTATTAGCTATCGCCTGGATGTTCATGATTTTCTCCTCAACCATGGCTCTGGGTGGTAATGGTTTCCTCGCCATCTATCTGTCAGCCATCTATTTAGGGAATCAGGACCTGATTCATAAAAGAACTATTATCAAGATGTTTGACGGCCTGGCCTGGCTGATGCAGATCATTCTCTTTCTCACCCTTGGACTTCTGGTCTTCCCGAGCCATATCTTGCCGGTTATTGGAATCGGGTTGTTGATTGCTGTTTTCCAGATACTTGTGGCGCGCCCGCTGAGTGTTTTCCTGAGCCTCAGCCCATTCCGCATGAAGCCAAGGAATCGTTGGTTTATATCCTGGATCGGCCTGCGTGGTGCCGTTCCGATCGTATTCGCCACCTATCCTTTATTGGCTGGATTGGAGAAGGCCGGCATGATCTTTAACATCGTATTCTTTGTCTCTGTCATTTCGGTTCTGATCCAGGGAACGACATTAGTTAAAGTGGCCGAATGGCTGCATGTGACATTACCTCAGCGGGTTAAGGCGATCCATCCCACCGATCTGATCCTTGCAGGTAATCCTCACTATGAAAAGGTTGAGCTGGTGATTCCGGCAGGATCCCCGGTTGCCGGGAGCAGAATCCTCGATTTGCATCTCCCCGAACAGTCCCTCATCATCCTTGTCCAGCGCGGCGATCAATACCTGGCACCCAGTGGGTCAACCCTTCTTGAGGAGGGCGATATGCTCACCATTATCACCACCAGCAAAACGGCGCTGGCTGAGACTTGCAGGCTTTTGCAGTAGGAGGCCTCGCTTCGCTCGGCTAATTGGCTCGGCTATCGCCTCGCTAATTGGCTCCCTTCGGTCGTTAATTGGTTCGCTGCGCTCACTAATTAGGCCTTGGCCCAATTAGCGCGAAGCGCCAATTAGGGAGGCGTCAGCCGACCCAATTAGCGAGGCGATAGCCGAGCCAATTAGCCGAGCGGAGCGAGGCCATTTTTTACTACCTTCACGCAAACTTTAGTTCCATGAACAAACTACTGCTTTCCGCAATTGCACTGGTGTTGCTGTTGTCCGCCTGTACCATGAAAACCCAGACCGTATGGCTGGATGAGATGGATCTTACCCGGATGGAAACCGGGTGGGGTGAAATTAAGATTAACAAAAGTGTGGAGGGTAATCCCCTGACTATTGCCGGAACGAAGTATGGCCGGGGTATCGGGGTGCACTCGTTGTATAAGTATCTGTTGGCTCTCGATGGGAATGGCCGGAAGTTTACAGCAAAGGTGGGGGTGGATGATGAGAGTGGGAAAGCGGCTACGGTGGAGTTTTTTGTGCTCGGCGATAAACAGGTTCTGTGGCAGAGCGGGGTGATGAAACCCGGCGATCCGGCAAAGGATATTAATTTGAAAATAAAGGGGATAAAGAAACTCGCCCTCTATATTTCGGATGGGGGTGACAATATCAACTATGACCATGCCGACTGGATCGATGCGAAATTTGAATATGTAAAAACCACGCCGGTTTCGGTGGAGTCCCCGAAGACTGAAACATACATTCTGACTCCTCCGGTTAGTGATAAGCCCCGCATAAATGGTGCGGTTGTGGTTGGAGCCAATCCTGGTCATCCCTTTGTTTACAGGGTTCCGGTAACGGGTCACAAACCGGTTATGATCACGGTTGAGGATCTCCCTTCCGGACTGAGCTATAATGCTGACAGCAGGGTGATCAGCGGCATGGCGCCGTTGAAAGGGGAATATCAGGTTAAAATTTCTGCCAGAAATGATGCCGGTGAGGATAGTAAAATCATTTTGATAAAAACTGACAGCGGGCTTGCGTTAACTCCGCCATTAGGATGGAACTCATGGAACTGCTGGGGACTCAGCGTGGACCAGGAAAAGGTGAAGGCCTCGGCGGATGCCATGATTAACAGCGGCCTGGCCGACCATGGCTGGAGTAATATCAATATTGATGACGGATGGGAAGCAGCCGAACGGACAATAAATGGGGAACTGCTTGCCAACGAGAAGTTCCCCGACATGAAATCGGTGGCTGACTATTGCCATAAGTACGGTTTGAAACTGGGGATCTATTCCTCACCCGGACCGCGGACTTGCGGAGGGTACCAGGGCAGCTACCAGCATGAACTTCAGGATGTGAAAACATGGGCGAAATGGGGGATCGATTATGTGAAATATGACTGGTGCTCCTATGGTGAGATTGCACCAAAGCCCACACTGGATGAAATGAAGAAACCCTATATCCTGATGCGGGAGTGCCTCGACAAGGCTGACCGGGATATCGTTTTCAGCCTGTGCCAGTATGGAATGGGTAAAGTTTGGGAATGGGGCGACAATGTTGGCGGCGAATTATGGCGGACTACCGGCGATATCACCGACTCATGGAACAGCATGGCCGGCATCGGGTTCGATCAGGCAGCTTCATCACCCTATGCGGGTCCGGGTCACTGGAACGACCCGGATATGCTGGTGGTTGGCCAGGTGGGGTGGGGTCCGTCGTTACACGCCTCAAGGCTTACCCCTGATGAGCAGTATACACATATTTCCCTGTGGTCACTGCTTGCCTCGCCACTGCTGATTGGCTGCGACATGACCCAGCTCGATTCCTTTACTCTCAATCTCCTGACCAATGATGAAGTGCTGGCGGTGAACCAGGACCCCGAAGGTGAAGCAGCATTGCCGGTTAAGCAGGAACCAGGGATCGAGATCTGGTCGCGCACCCTGGCAGACGGGTCGAAGGCAGTCGGAATTTTCTTTACCGGAGCGCAGTCTCCTGTTGAATCCTTTACCTGGGACAATGAAACCAAGGGCAAGCAAATCACGGTCAACTGGTCCGATCTTGGCTTTACCGGGAAAGCTGTTGTACGCGATCTTTGGCGCCAGCAGGATCTGGGCACCTTTGAGGGTTCCTTTACGGCGACGGTTAATTATCACGGGGTTTTACTGATACGAATAGCTAAGGAATAAAACGCTGGCGCCTCACTAAAAAGAAAAAGAGGCCGGAAACTTCCGGCCTCTTTTTTATACCATTGGGAGAAAAGTGCTAATTCACGATCATTTTAACCACTTTGGTTACACCGAGGCCGGTGTGCATGGTGATGAAATAAACACCCTTGCTCAAAGACTGGGTATCAACTTTAATCCTGGATTCCTGATCTTCGGTTGAGATTCCGTCATACAATGTCTGGACGGTGGTACCGGTCATGGTAACCAGGGTGATCCGGGTATGTACGTCGGTTATCAGGGTAAATTCTACGAAAGCGTCTCCCTGAACAGGGTTCGGATAGACCGAGAGTTTGTTTTCCATGGTGAGTCTGGCATCGGCTAGTTCATCCAGACTGCCTGATTTGAAGGTGCCATCGCAGCTCTGCGGAGTTCCGCATGGCCCGAGTTTGTCACCGTGTGCCAGATGATCCGGGACGGCATTAACCGAAACCGAGATCGTATGGGCGTTGGCTGGATTGCCTTCAGGAATGTGACAGATATAGACTTTTTTGGCTCCCTTGCCGCCTTTGGGCGTCGGCACGCTGATATCAAAGACGCAGACCGATACTTCATCCGTTGCAATGCATCCGTTGGCATCCGTTACCACCAGAACGTAATGAGTTGAAGCAACCGGATAAACGGTAAGGCTCAGGCTGGTCCCGATGGCAGCGCCGTCCTTTACGAACCATTCATAGGAGTATGGGGCAGTTCCGCCGCTTGCAGGTGATCCGTCAAGCAAGGCACTTTCAGTTGGGGCATAGCCCAGGTACACAACACTGTTTGAACCTGCATTGGCAAGCAGCTGAGCCGGTTCGCTAATTGATAGGGAAGCTACTGTCAGGCAACCGTTTGCATCGGTAACAGTGACATTGTAGTTTCCTGCAGTTGCGCCAGCGAGGTCCGCACCGGTTGAATTGTCTGACCATAAGTAGGTGTATGGAGCAGTACCTCCTGTAACTGAGGAGGATACATCCGTTGTTCCTCCAAAGCAGAGGATCGGACTTGCGGCAACGGCAGCTGAAAGTGGAGCAGGCTCAGCAAGTGTCAGGGATCCTGACAGGGTTTTCCCCTTGGCATCGGTAACCACAACGGAATAGGTTCCGGCAGGAACACCACTAAGGTCTTCTGTTGTTGCGCCGTTCGACCATGCAAATGTGTAGGGTGCTTTCCCTCCGGAAAACATTAGGTCGGCCAAACCGTCGGAGCCCCCGTTACAGCTGATATCGCTGCCGGTCAACGATTGAAATACAAAGGGCTGAATGAATTCATAATTGATGGTCAGGACACCGCCCTGCCAATAGGCCACCCAACCGGGATATCCCTGGAAATAAAGTTTTAGTGTATTATTACCTCCATAGACGTAGTCAGGGAAACTGCCCGTTGTGGAAATGGTATGAGTGGTGGAAGAATGCAGGAGAATACCATAACCAACGTACGTATCGCTCAGGTAAATCTGCGCAGCAGCCCCGGTGCCTCCCCAGCCCTGATCCACTGCGGTAAATTTCAGGCTGGCGCCCGTAACTTCCGTGTTTGCCGGAAGCGGATCTGAGAAGTTGTAAACCCAGGGACTCCAGCCCCACGAGTTGCCGCCATAAGGAATGTTGATGGTGACAGACTGGCCGTGTGCCCAGGATGGAACTGAGGCGATAACCATAGCCACAATGGCAGCCTTGGCAAGCAAACTTGATCTTAGGAAAGTGTAAACTTTTTTCATCATCATTTTGTATTTTAAATATGGCATGAACCTAAATACAAAATAATTGATAATCAAAGCATTAGACAATGAATATTTTCTAAATTGGAAAATCGGGAAATTCGGGTGGGGTCGGGCCTGTTCAATATAATTGAGGATCCATTATATGGAATCATTCTAAATAAGAAAATATATTTCAGGCAACAGATATCCTAATTATTTTCTTCATGATTAGGTTTTACCACCACCCCCGGTTTTACCCCCGTGTGTTCCCCGTCTTTAATGACCTGTTTCCCGTTGACAAAAACATGCACCATGCCGGTTGAAAACTGGTGCGGATTGGTAAAGGTTGCCCGGTCGGCAATACTGTCGGGATTGAAGAGTACAACATCAGCATAAAATCCCTCCTTCAGCATTCCACGCTTATTCAGACGGAGGTTTCCGGCCGGAAGGGAAGTCAGCCGCCTGATGGCCTCCTCCAGGGGGATCACTTTTTCTTCCCTGACATATTTCCCGAGCAGCCGGGCAAAAGTACCGTACGCGCGGGGGTGCGGGTTGGATTTGAGGAAGACGCCCTCCGGGGATTCCGATTCTGAATCGGAGCAGAAACTCATATAGGGAAGCGCAATTTGTTTCCGTACGTTCTCCTCTGACATCAGGAAATAGACTGCGCTTACATCGTCACCATTTTGAACAACCAGGTCAATCAGGGTTTCGATGGGTGAAGTATGCCTGATTTCTGCAACTTCGGAAAGTGATTTTCCGGTGAATTTTTTGAGGGAATCCTCCATAAAGCCGATCAAGAGAATATTATCCGGTGAAGCTGCGAGATCATAGAAATTCTCCCAGTTATCGCCGGGCTCGCTGATCTCATCGATCAGGCCGGCCCGGATTTTCGGTTCCCTAAGCCGTTTGACCCAGGCCTCATCGCCGCCCTCCTGCACCCAGGGCGGAAAGCACGCTCCAAGTCCGGTGGCCGCTGCGGTGTATGTGTACATATCCGTTGTAATGGGCAGTCCGGCCGCGCGGGCCGAATCAATACGCGCTATCACAAGATCCATTTTGGGCCAGTTTTTTTGTCCGGCTGCCTTCAGGTGATAGATCTCCGACCGTACGGAGGCTTCCTTTGTGATCCGGATCAGTTCATCGATACCCATCATTATTTTGTCCCCTTCACTACGGATATGGGATATGTAGAGTCCGTCGAATTCCGCAACGACCTTCGCCAGCTCGATCAGTTCATCAGTTTGTGCATAAAAAGCAGGCGGGTAAATCAGGGAGGAGGCCAATCCGAGTGCTCCCTCTTCCATAGCCTTGCGAACCAGCGCTTTCATCCGTTCGAGCTCAGCGGGCGTCGGCGGCCGGTCGGCATAGCCTATTTCATTGATCCGAACAGTGGTTGCCCCGATAAAGGAGGCCACATTGCATGAGACGCCCCGTTTAGCCAGATATTCCAGGTATTCGAGAAGGGTTGTCCAGGTAACATCATATTTTATATCGCCCTGCGACTGCCTGCGTTCCTTCTTCATGGTTGCGTTCATGGGCCCATCGGAGACCCCTTCGCCAAAGATTTCCAATGTTACCCCCTGCCGGATATCCCCTTGCGACCGTCCATCCTCGATAAGGGATTCATTGGCCCAGCTTAGCATATTGATAAAGCCGGGTGCAACCGCCAAACCTGTTGCATCAATTTCGTGCGGAGCCTGCTGGCCTTCAAGATTGCCAATGGCTGCGATCGTATCTCCCGAAATTGCTATGTCGGCTGTAACAGGTGCAATACCAGAACCGTCATAAACCGTTCCGTTCCGGAGAATGACATCATATTTTACTGCCGGCTGGCAGGAAGCGAGGGCGAGGGGGAGGAAGAGAAGAAGGATTCGGGCGGACATGTTATTTACGATTTAAGAGTTACGATTTACGATTCTGGTTGCCGGTTAAAAACGGTTGCCGGTTACCGGTTGCCAGTTGCCGGTTTGCCTCGGAGCATTTGTCATCCCCGCGAAAGCGGGGACCGCGTCCCTTAAAGCGCGGTACGCTGAGGAACCGGTCCCCGCTTTCGCGGGGATGACAAGTGCACCTTTCTTCCGCCTCACGCGTCACGTTCTTACGACAGCAGCAGCACTACCGCCGCCACCGCTCCTGCAAATCCGATCCCCATCGGGATTGCGTAACCCAACCGGGATTTCTGTGCGAAGCTCCAGGCGAGGCTGTTGAGGGAGGTGTAAGCCAGGGCGCCGAGTGCAACGAGGCCAAGCTTGTACCCCCAGCCGTTCTGGCCCAGCAGTCCGATTCCTCCGGCCAGGAGGATGCCGGCTGTGGTGAACTCAGCCAGCAGGTGCAGCCAGATCAGGTCGCCCCCTTCGGATTTCCATTCGGGCAGGCTCCCCTGATCCTTAAATTTGCCGTTGGCCACTTCGAGCATCCAGACGAGAAGAATCCCGGCGGCCATCACGATCATGAAAATAGGGATTATTCGGTTGTCAACCGGATCGGGGTCGGTGATTCCCTTGATGTTGAAATCCAGGGAGAAATGCTTTCCCCTGCCGCCCTTGAATTGGATGGAGCCATCCTGGGCGCTGAGGATTAGACTGGTCAGGAGAAGAGCTAAAAAGAAGACTATTTTTTTCATACGGCACTTTTAAGGTTACTATCGCTTTGTGTTATTCCAGGCCAGGGCTACTCTACGGACAGTCGCCCTGCCAGCCTGATATCTTAACTCGACCCCCCGACCATAATCCGGAAATTCCCCGGTTCAATAACGGACTTAAGGTTTTTATCCAGCATGGTGAGCAGATCCGCGTTATCTCAAAAGTAATCACTTTTGATTCACCGGCAGATGCCGCTGGATTGTAAGTAAGCAGTTGCTGGGTTGCCTCCCTGGTTTTACCATCTGCAGTGACCTGAAAACCGAAAACAATCAGGAGAATTCGGTGTATCATATTAAGGTTGTTTATCAGATAAAAATATCAACAAAATAGTCAGTCAGGAAAAAATATCTTTGCACCCATGTTAGTCCGATACATTATGATCACTGCCGGAACCCTTTGCCTCATGTTGGGGGTGGTTGGAATATTTGTTCCCGGACTGCCCACAACGCCTTTTTTCCTGCTGACAGCCGGCCTTTATGTCCGCAGTTCTGACCGGCTTTATCAATGGCTGATCAGCAACCGGTACATCGGTACCTATATTCAAAACTGGCAAACCGAAAAAGGATTGACACTCAAAGCAAAAGCCGGGGCCGTTATCCTGATGTGGATCATGATAACCTCGTCGGTTCTGTTCTTTATTGACTCATTGCCGGTTAGGGGAATAGTCATCGTTGTGGGCCTAATCGGTACCCTCGTTATGGGATTCATCGTCCCAACCCGCAGAAAATAACCCTGCCTTAATTGGAACAATTTGACCCCGGCGGAAAGTCGGCCTGATTTCGTAGTTTTACCTTAAATAGCAACAAAATGTTGTCTGAAAAGGAATCGGAACGGTATAGCAGACAGGTCCGACTGGCCGAAATCGGGGTTGAAGGACAGGAAAAGCTCAGGAATGCGCGGGTGCTGGTTGTTGGGGCTGGCGGACTGGGCAGTCCGGTACTGGAGTACCTGGTTGCGGCTGGAGTGGGGCATATCGGAATAATGGATTATGATGTTCTTGACCTGTCGAACCTGAACCGGCAAGTACTCTATACGGAAGAGGAATTGGGATTGCCCAAGGCAGTCCAGGCTGCCGGCCGGCTCCGCAAGATGAATCCCGACGTTGATATCCGGGTATATTTCCAGAAACTCACCCCGGATATAGCATTGGGTATCCTTTCTGATTATGAAATTGTTGCAGATTGTACCGATAATTTTACCGTGCGCTACCTGATCAGTGATGCCTGTGTCATCCTGAACAAGCCGGTGGTATATGGGGCGGTGTATCAGTTTGAAGGTCAGCTTACGGTATTCAATTATCAGGGCGGACCCACCCTGCGCTGCCTGCAGCCCGAGCAGCCGCATCCGCTTGAGGTTCCCTCCTGTGCAGAAGGTGGTGTAATCGGGACCATAGCCGGGATCATCGGAACCCTGCAGGCCAATGAGGTGATCAAAATGGTTCTTGGAATAGGTGAAGTATTAAGCGGTAAGGTTCTTGTATTTAATGCATTGGATAACGGTAGTTACTTTTTCCATCTCGATAGGAGTGCCGATGCATCAGCAATAAGAGAGCTCGGAAATTATGAAGAATCATGCCTGCCTGAAGAAAACCGATCGAAAAGAATTTCAGGAGCTGAACTAAAATCCTGGATTGAAGATAGCACGGATTTTCTGATTATTGATGTCAGCGATTCTATGGATGGAGGTGCTCCCAACCTCCCCTGCATAAAAATTCCTTATTACAAAATTGCTGAAAACCTTGATCAGATTCCCCGTAACAAACCCGTGGTTTTTGTGTGTCCGTTGGGGATCAAGAGTTTGGCGGTAGTGAATTACCTGGCAGAAACACAAAACTTCACACAGCTTTACTCCCTGGCTGGGGGCTTGCAAGCTTTCCCAATTCAAACTTAGTCCTGTCAGGTTAAAACAGCGGACAAGTTAATTTTAACATCAAAAGTGAACTCTAATGCCACACTCACACCCACACACCCACACCCACACCCCGTTCGGGGATTCCGGCTTTCACCGGAATGACAGTTCTGGCGAAATAACCGGCAACCGGCAACTGGCAACAGGTAACTGCCTTTAACCGGCAACCGTAATCAGCTTCTTTTGTAACAATTTTACAAATTATGAATCAAACAACCGGTAAATGACCTACTTTATCGGACGAAATCTTTATCATTTTCAGAATGAGCAATATAATAGAGATAAACGGTGTAACAAAAACATACGGTACGCATGTCGCCGTTGATAATTTGTCATTGTCGGTGCCAAAGGGCAGCATTTATGGTTTTATAGGGCCAAACGGCTCCGGAAAAACCACCACCATCCGGATGATCATGAATATTCTTTACCCCGATTCCGGATCCATCAAGGTTTTTGGCCAGGAACAGACCGGAAGCAACATTGAAAAAATAGGGTATTTGCCTGAGGAGCGCGGACTTTACCGAAAAATGAAACTTCGTGAACTGATACAGTTCCATGGCGAACTGAAAAAGGTAGTCAATCCGGGCAAGGAGGCTGATTTCTGGCTTCAGAAATTCGACCTTTCTCCCTGGGCTACTAAGAAAGTGGAAGCTCTCAGTAAAGGCATGAGTCAAAAAGTTCAGTTTATCATTACTATTATTGATAAGCCTGAGATCATTATTCTGGATGAACCCTTCAGCGGACTCGATCCGGTGAATGCCGAAATCATCCGGGAAGTGATCCTGGATCTCAGGAAGTCTGGTTCAACGGTCATTTTCAGTACCCATGACATGAGTGTGGCCGAAAAAATGTGCGACTTTATCTTTATGATATACAAGGGGAAAAAGGTGCTTGACGGAACCCTGCAGTCCATACAGGAACAATATGGACAGGACACCATCCGGCTTCAAACCGAATTGGGAGCACCTGCTCTTGCAGGTATCCCCGGGGTAGAAAAGGTCACCGATTTCGGACAGCTTCAGGAGGCCCGGCTATCGCCCGGTACAGATCCGCAAAAGATCCTCGGGGAGGTCATTGCCAAAACCCGGATTACCCGTTTTGAGATGAGCTCGCCCTCACTGGAAGATATATTCATTCGCATCGCCCGTCCCGAAAAAAACAGCAACAATGAATAAGACATTTGTAATCGCAAAAAGAGAATACCGGGCAGCAGTCCGGACCAAAGGATTTCTTATCACCCTTCTCCTTCTTCCAATATTTATGGGAGGCAGCTTTATTGTCATGGCGATCATGGAGGATAAAGTTGACACCACCGATAAGAAAATTGCAGTAATCGACCAGACGGGACTCCTGGGAGAAAGCCTGGTACAACGAGCCGAAATTCGGAATAAGTTCGAGATAACCGATTCGGTAACGGGTGACAAGAAGGCTCCCGCCTACCAGATCGAGTTGGTCCCGCTAAATGCCACGGATGTCAATGGACAAAAACTTCAACTGTCGGACCGGGTCCGGAATTCTGAAATTCAGGCTTTTATCCAGATCGGGCCCGATGTTATCCATCCCAAGCCTGGTCAGGAAAATTCACGGATATTTTATTTTTCCGGCAATTCCCTGATGGATGAAGCCCGCAACTGGATCGGCTATATCCTGAATGAAAAAATCAAGGAAATCCGTGTCGGGGAGCTCGGGATTATTCCTGAAAAGGTTCAGGATCTTTTCTACTATGTGAATCCGGAAGGTATGGGGCTGATAAAGAAAGACACCCGGACCGGGGACATTCAGGATGCCCGTCAATCCAATGTCCTAGAAACGATCATTGTTCCATATATTCTCATGTTTCTGATGTTTATGACCCTGATGATGTCGGCAATCCCACTCCTTAATGCAGTAATGGAGGAGAAAAGTGAACGGATCGCTGAGGTCCTTCTCGGATCCGTAACCCCAACCCAGTTTATGTTGGGAAAGGTCCTCGGCGGACTTGGAGTGTCACTGACCACAACGGCCATTTACATCGTCGGAGCCGTGCTGACTATGAGCTACATGGACGTTGGGGAACTCATCCCCTATTCTGTGCTCCCCTGGTTTTTTGGATATATGCTGCTGAATATCATTATGGTAGGCTCCGGAATGGCTGCCCTGGGATCCACCTGCAATGACTCAAAGGATGCACAGGCGATGCAGTTTGTGGCAATGTTTCCCATCATTATCCCGATGTTCGTGATGATGCCCATCATCCAGAATCCCTTGAGTAACTTTGCAACTGTCATGTCACTGATACCGCCCTTTACACCGATGCTGATGCTTGTCCGTCAGGCTACCCAGGTAACCATCCCGCTGTGGCAGCCCATCGCAGGACTTGCAGGCGTTTTGGTATTCACCGTGATATCGGTCTGGGCAGGGGGCCGGATCTTCCGTTCCTCCATCATCATGCACGGGAAACGTCCAAAATTAGGACTACTTCTGAGGCAGATACTGAAGGGGTGAAGACGGCAACCGGCTTACAGCCCCTTCCTCCGTATCAGCGCCTCCATGTATCGTGATTTGATCTGCCGGGTTGCCATGGCCTGCTTGATCGGCGGGAGCTTCAGCAGGATACCTATTACGGCGGCAAGGGCGCGATGGCTCCAGAGTACCTGGTTGTCAAACAACAGGTTCTGAAGATTTCCCCGTTCGATGGCCATCATGACGGCTTTATGGGCTCCGTTCAATGGGGTGATCACCCGTTTCGGCCGCGATTCAAGATGCAGGCTTGCCTGGTTGCAGTTTCTTACGCAAAGGCCACAGCCCAGGCATATCTCCGGGTTCAGCCTGGCGACCTTGCGCTTGGGCTTATGCGGGTCATTGGCCGAGATAAGGGTCATTGCTTCCACCGGACAAACATCTACACATTTCGAACATCCGGTGCATGACGATTCATGGATGACCGGCAGGAAATTCGTTGTGTGAACCGGATTCAAAATAGCAAAACGACGGGCGGCAATCATAGCTTCACAACAGCATCCGCAACAGTTGCAAATGAAATTGACTTTTTCCCTTGAGTTCTCGCCGAACTGAACCAGGTTGTTCTCATAGGCCACCTGCAACAGATCGAGCCCCTCCGAAACCTCAACATTCCGGGCATAACCGTGCTTAATCAGAGATTCTGCCGAGTTGTTGAAAGTCATGCAAATATCCATGGGCGCCTTGCAGGCTCTGCCCAGATGCTCCATTTTATGCCGGCAATAGCACATCCCGACACCCCGGTGGCTGGCTGTTTTAATTACTTCAGTAGCTCTTTCATAATCAAGCACATAAAGCGAATTGTCTTCAGAAAGAACGGGTTCATGAACAAAAGTCCGCCCTAACTGTGTTTCACCGCGTGTAAAAAGATCCCGGATAAAATCCTCCTCAACGTTCATGTACTGATAAAACAGTTCACCTAGAACCTTTTGGTCCACATCGGTCCGCAGCCTCATCATGGAAAATTCGAAAAACCCGGCCATCGGAGGTGGCAAAGAATAGACCGATTCACCATGGTTATCGATATCGACCAGGATAGCCCGGCTCGCGAGCTCATCGAGAATCTGCCTGGTCGTGGTCAGGTCGAATTTCCAGGCCTTGCTTGCAGCATCAGCCGTAAACGGCTTGATCGGAAGCAGGGCAACCAGTCCGGCTTCCTTTTCCGAAAAAAGCATGCTCAGTATCTTGAAGAGAGTGTCGGAAGGAGTGGCTCCCTGCGGAAACTTGTTGAGCCGGTCGACCAGCTTGGAATAGCCAGATTTTATAGCATGATGATGTGCCATGAAGTGAAGGTAAAAAACTTCCCGGCAGAAAAAAAATCTATCCCCGAATTCCCGCGATCTCACCGACCGCCTGGATCGCTGTGTCTATTTCTTCTTCCGTGTTGAACGGTCCGATGCTCATTCGTACCGTTCCGTGAATTTTATCGGTACCGAGCCCGACATGAACCAGCGGAGCGCACTGAAGTCCCGTACGGCATGCGATATTGTAATCCACATCCAGCATGGTACCCACATCTCCGGAGTCAAAGCCTTTGATGTTAAAACTGAGAACCGGGTTCTGGTTTTTTGTGTCCCCGGCGCAATAGGTAATCACATTGGCTATTTTCTGGATACCCTGCCGAAGCTTATCCCAAAGCATGATTTCTTTCGCATGCAGGTTTTCAATTCCCTGCTGGAGCACCCACTTAACCCCGGCGTTCAGTCCGGCAACCCCAACCAGGTTCAGAGTTCCGCATTCGAGCCGGTATGGGAATTCTTCGAGGTGGGTGAGCTGTGCCGAGCGAACGCCTGTCCCTCCAAATCGTGTGCCCCGCACCGGAACTCCGTCCATCACATAACTGCCCCCGATCCCTGTAGGTCCCATGAGGCATTTGTGGCCGGTGAATACGAGTACGTCGATTCCCATGGCTTTCATGTCAATCGGAATGGCTCCGGCACTCTGACTGCTGTCGACAACAAAAATCAATCCCTTTTCCTTGCAGATTTTTCCTATTTCCGCAATGGGCTGGACGGTACCGATAACATTGGAACTATGATTAACCACCACGAGCCGTGTGTTTTTCCTGATATTTTTCCTGATATCAACCGGATCAACATATCCATGCCGATCAAAACCAACGTGGGTGACTGAGATGATCCCGTCCATTTCCAGGTGATGCAGCGGACGGAGCACAGAGTTGTGTTCCAGCATGGTGGTTATAACATGATCACCTTTTTGTGCCAGGCCCTGCAGGATCATGTTCAATGAATCACTGGCATTATAGCTGAATGTGAGTCTGTTGGGGTCGTCCCCATTGAAAAGTTCGGTCAGCATCTTCCGGGTATTGAACACCACTTCCTCCGTTTCAATGGCTGCATCGAAACCTGAACGGCCGGGGTTCACACCATGCTCACGATAAAAATTATACATGAAATCATAAACCATGCCCGGTTTGGGAAAGGTTGTTGCGGAGTTGTCAAGGTAAATCATAAGGCATCTGCTACTATTTCGGCAATTGTTTTAATCTGGACATTTAGTTTGTTGGCTATGCAGATCTGCATCAGCTGATCCACACAATTATGGCAGGGAGTTACTACGATTTCGGCACCTGTGGCGCGGATCTGATCGGTTTTCAGGATTCCAACCTTCATCCTGCGGTCGTTGTATTCGCTCATCGCCAGCTGACCGCCGCCGCCACCGCAACAGAGATTATCGGTTCCATGCGGATTCATCTCCACGAAATCCATGCAGGAGGCCTTTAGAATATCTCTCTGTTGTTGCAGGATTCCTCCGTTTCTGACCAAGTTGCAGGGATCGTGCAGGGTAACCCTTTTGTTGTTTTTCGTCGGGTCAGGTTTGATTCGGCCGGATTGCAGGTATTCCGCAATTAATTCAACCGAGGTAAGAACCTCAAAAGCAAAGGGATGTCCGAGGTAGTTGGGAGCTTCCCAGCGGAATGCCCTTGAGCCGTGACCGCATTCTGCCAGGATACAGCGTTTGGTATTCAGGTTCCGCATCTCCTCCTCGAGGCGTCGGGCGATGATCCGGGCCTCTTCGGTGTTTCCCGAAAAATAGGCATAGTTGGTTACATCATACATCCGGGTCGAAAGGGTCCAGCTTTCACCGGCCCGATGAAATATTTTAGCCATGGCCGATATGGAGAGCGGGAAAAATTTGGGCTCCCGGGGATTGAGGGTATAAAGCACTTCTTTTCCGGATCCATCAATGGGAATTTCTGCAGATGGATCCCCAAGCTCATCTTTCAGGTCATCTTCGAGCCACCTTAGGGTATCCACATACTCCTGGGTTGGAATACCCATGTTATTCCCGGTTTCCAGAGCCGCATCAACCGTGGATTGCAAAGAGGCCGGAACCATGCCCATGTTTGCGAGCATTGTCCGGCCAGTGCGAACGAGGTAGGCAATATCCACCCCGATGGAACAGTGCACCGTACATCGGCCGCACATCGTGCAGGCTCCGAACAGCAGGTCGGTCATCTCCGCAACCGTCTCTTCATTGAGATCCTTTGCATGAACCAGTCCGGGTACAACCTTTCCGGCCAGAGTATAATATCTGCGGTAAATGGATGAAACGATATCTACTTTCTGTGCCGGTATCAGTTTTTCATCGAGTGTGGCCAGATAAAACATGCAGCTCTCCGCACACAATCCGCAATGAACACATGCGTTCAGGTGCGAAAGCAGCCGGTTATCCTTCAGGTCCTCAAAGACCGATAATCCTTTATTTATGAGGGCTTTATCCAAAATCAAAAAAGCTGTTTAATTCAAATTCAGTAATCGATTCATCCGATCCCCGCTTTCGCGGGGATGACAACGCTCTTGAGGTAACATTGTGGTACTTGTCATCCCCGCGAAAGCGGGGACCGCAACCGGTAACTGGTAACCGGCAACCGGCAACCGGCAACCGGCAACCTTCCTACCTCCACACACCCCTCCTTCCGAAGAAAAGCCCCAATTGATACCTTGCAGCGAAAAAATAAACCAGGTGCTTTAGTTTTCCCAGCGGCAGATACAGGAACAGCAAGGCTGCAATACCGTAATACAGGGATTCCGCCGTGAGTCCGGCAAATAGAAACACTATGGAGGCAGCCTGGAAAGAGGATACAAGAATGTTGGATATATAGTCGTCAGGATTTGACAGGATACGAAGCTTGCTAACAGTAGCTCTTTTTATCAGGATAAAAAGACCGGAAACCAATGAAACCAATAGATATCCTGAGAGAATGCCTGACCATAAATCCGCAGGATCGAATCCGAAGCTAAAGAGAATAAACAAGCCGAAAGCCAGGAAAGTTCCCGTATGGTAAATCATCCCGGCGGCGTAGGTTGGCAGGTGAAGATAGGCGGACTCTTTTTTCTGCGGACTCATGCCTGCGGTGAACGAGTAGCGTATTCCGTCCGACTCAGCTCCGGCCGGACGGGCAAGATCCCGGGGCTTGCCGAGCCGGATCAGTCTTGCAAAGTGGCAGGTGAGGCTAATCAGGCAGACTGCCAGGGATCCCAGTGAGAGCCATTGTTGCCAGCTCATATATCGAAATAATCAGTTAAACACAGCCGTCGGGCTTGGGAAGGCCGGCAATCCGGCAGGCTCCGCGCGCAGGTCCGAGTGGAAACAATTCATAAATCTCACGGAGTTTCACTCCGGTTTCCTGGCAAATGACCCGGATCATCGGCGCCATCCCTTTGTCGAGCCAGTTTTGACGGATCAGACGCACAATTGCCCAATGTTTTTCACTCATCTCCGTGATTCCGTCATAACGGGCAAAGAGTTGTGCAATATCTTCATTCCAGAGGGTGGGATCCGAAAGAAACCCATCACCGTCGACCTCAAAATTTCTTCCTTCGATTTCTAGAATTGGCATATGAATAGGGGTTTAGCCGGTTTGTATTCGGTGCCGTAATATAAATAAAAGTACCAGAATACAATATGTGTTATCTCAGGCTGAACCATTGGGAAACCAGGGATGAATTGGCAGATTCTCCCGATTTATGGATGAATTCGTTGTTACCCTTGCTGTAGGTGTAATCCTCCTGCCAGGCTTTATGATTGAGTTGTATCTCCTTGAGTGCCTGCATAGTTGCAACCAATTCCCCGTTGGTCATGGTCGGGTGCAGGGAGAGCCGGATCCATCCGGGCTTCAAGGACAGGTCGCCGTTATTGATCAATTCGGTAATCCGGTGAGAGTCATCATAGCTGACGTTCAGGAGGTAATGACCGTATGTGCCGGCGCAGGCGCACCCCCCCCTGGCCTGAATGCCGAACCTGTCGGACAAAAGCCTGACCACCATGTTAAAATGAATACCCTCGATATAAAATGAGAGGATCCCTAGCCGTTTTCTGACTTTCCCGGCCAGAATCCGCAGATTGGGTATTTTCTCCATTTCGGAAAAAGCGTATCGAAGAAGTTCGTCCTCCCGCGCTCGCATTTTTTCTAATCCCATCTGTTCCTTAACCCCGATAGCCATTGCAGCACGCATAGCCTGAAGAAAACCCGGAGTTCCGCCATCTTCCCTGAGTTCTATATCATCAATGTATTTGTACTCTCCCCATGGATTAGTCCAGTCAACCGTGCCCCCGCCAGGGTTATCGGGAGTCTGGCTGTTATACAGAGAAGCATCGAAAATCAGCACTCCGGATGATCCGGGGCCGCCCAGGAATTTATGGGGTGAAAAATAGATCCCGTCAAGCTTTTCCATCGGATCATGCGGATGCATGTTCATATCCACATAGGGAGCCGATGCCGCAAAATCAATAAAACAGATCCCCCCATGCTCGTGCATGATCTTTGCCATCTCATGATAAGGGGTTTCTATACCCGTAACATTCGAGCAGGCTGTAAAAGCCCCGATTTTCAGCGACCGGTTTTTATATTCTTCAAGTTTGTTCCGCAGATTGTCGAGGGAGATCAGCAAGTCGGCATCGGGCTCCAGAATCACAACATCGACATTGGATTCGTACCAGGACATGTGATTCGAGTGATGCTCCATATG
>Ga0209417_1003587_pt1 | contig 20432 bp, 25 predicted proteins | sample RifGroF2_FD_184002 | JGI IMG/M metagenome (GOLD analysis project Ga0209417, IMG submission 184002) | Groundwater microbial communities from Rifle, Colorado, USA - Groundwater F2 (SPAdes) (version 2) | ecosystem: Environmental > Aquatic > Deep subsurface > Groundwater | place: Rifle, Colorado... | reverse complement strand
AGGAGGAAGATCTTGTTGTGGTTCTGATTTAGAAGGTTCCTCTTCTCCTAAGGCTTCTGCGAGTGCTTGGGCATCAGCTGAAGGTAGAAGATGGCGTGTTAATTCAGAAGGAGTTCCTTTGTTTGGTTCAAGAGGATGAAAGGGATTTTCGAGAGAGTTGGGAGACATAGAAAAATAACTAGGACTTTAAACAATTCTTACTCGATACCCTTTCGCTCGTGCATCAGCAGCAAGAGTGGTTTGATGTTCACGTATAGAAATAACTCCACTAATTTGAATTTCTTCAGGAATTTCTGTCGCAGGAATATCTTTAAGAAACAAATCTCCGCCTATTTTTATCCCTCTCAAAGCTTCTAGCGAGGTAAGTTGGTTATTCTCTGTAAAACTTAGATCCTCGGAAACTTCTTTTGAGATTCCATCAAGATTTTCCAATTGATTATTAAACAAAGAAAGATTACCCGTCACTTTATCCGGCAATCCATCAAGAGAACGAATCTTGTTATATTCCAAACTTATATATCCCCCAACCTCCTTCGGCATTCCTTGAAGAGAGGTAAGATTACTCTCATTACACCACAAATGTCCTCCAACTCTCTTTGGATATCCGTTGAATTTAAAAGAGGGATTACGAGAAATATTAAGATCTCCTTTCACTTTCATAAGACCAACAGGAAGCTGTTCGATTTTTGTACCTCGTAAAAGCAAATTTCCCTCCACAATCGTCGTCCCGTCCGATTCAAATTTGAAGGTTTCATCTACCCAATCTGCATCTTTTCCAAACTCTTGTGCCCATTCAATGTATTGCTCTCGAGTCCAATACGATTCTTTTTCCACTTCCTTTTGTTCTTTTCCACTCATGGAAATATCTGCAGGAGGAAGGTCTTGTTGTGGTTCCGATTTGGAAGGTTCATCTTCTCCTAAAGCTTCTGTGAGTGCTTGTGTTGTAGCCGAATCTAAAAAACGACCTGTTAATTCAGAAGGGATTCCTTTGTTTGGTTCAGGATGATGAAAGGGATTTTCGAGAGAGTTGGGAGACATATTAAAGTACAGGTGAATCACTGGAAATTGGTTCTTCTGGAGAAGATTTACGGAACAGCTTTTTTTGAATAGAAACGGTCAAATCGCGCATTTCTGGACTTTTTAATATCCAGGCAATTCCTGCGTAAACAAGAAGTCCGATACCGCCGGCAATAGCTCCTTGTAAAAAGACTCCAAAAAACGTATTAAGCGGAACAAGAAGTACAGTTAAGGGTTTTAATATCTGCATCACAAGCGCTGCAATTACTCCAGCGGTTGTTATGATATACAACGAAGAAAGAATGCGCCATTCATCCAAATTTCCCATTCGTGCCCTAAGTGGAACCCAAAGAAGAGCCATATTGATTACAGAAGAAAGCGTAAAAGCAGCTCCAAATCCAGGAACACCAAGCCATTGAGTAAAATAAAGGCTCGCAAGCAAATTTATAACAGCCGTTGCAAGACCAATAATAAACGGCGTCATAGTATCCCGAAGCGCAAAATACGCTCGAGCAAGAAGATAGACAATAGATTGTGAGAAAAAACTCAATGCAAAAAATGCAAGCGTGTTTGCGGTTTGAATCGTCTCACTCCATCCAAACTTTCCTGCTCCAACAACCACACGAACAATTTGTGCACGCAAAATCAAAAAGACAAACATCATGGGGACAATTAAAAACAAAGTCTGGCGAACGCTTGCGGAAAAAGCAGAAACAAATCGTTCAGGATGTCTTTGTTCCGCATGATCTGAAAGTACAGGAAACACGGCAACTGCATACGCAATTCCAATAATACCCACGGGGAAAAATTGAATATTATATGCAAAATTCAAAATCGTGAGACTACCGGGTAAGAGCCAGGAAGCAATCACGGTCATAAGGACCACATTCACCTGTGCCACAGCCAGACCCAACAATCGAGGACCCATGAGTCGAAAAATTTCCTGAACACTCTGATCACGCCATTCAAACGTCCATATATAACGATATCCGGCTGCTAAAACACCGTATATTTGAATGGAAAAATGAAAAAAAGCTCCGAGCGCGACTCCCCAGGCCAATCCAATCGGACCAAAAAGCCGTGTAAGCCATAATGCACCAACAATAATGCCAATATTGTAAAAAATAGGAGCTAGTGCATACAGAAAAAAACGTTTCATTCCCTGCAACGCGCTTCCAAATACAACGGAAGCGGCGAGAAAGACCTGCGCAAGCAACATGATTCCTGTCCAATGTGCAACCATGTGCTGTTTTCCCAAAGAAAAACCCGGAGCAATCCAAGCGGAAAGAGGTTCACGCAAAAAAAAGAGAACAACCGTTCCAACAAGAACCATACATCCGATCAGGTTCAAAACATTATTGGTAAGGCGCCAAGCATATTCTTTTCCATCCGGACGATGATAAAATTTTGCAAATAACGGAATGAAACTGGCGGAGAGAGCTCCGATCACGATCAAATTAAAAAGAAAATCTGGAATTTTAAACGCGGCATAATAAATATCCAGTGTATCACCGGCTCCAAAAGCACCCGCAAGAATACGATCTCGAATAAGTCCCATCATGCGACTGCAAAAAGATAGAACACCGATGAGAACAGCGGCTCCGGCAATGGTTTTTGATTCATTGTGAAAAAATTTTAGCCACATAGATCATTCCGCGCGCCGAAGACGAAAAAAAATTCGTAACACAAGAAGAAGGACAAGAACGAGAATTCCAACCAACATTTTAACCAGACGATTTTCCATGGTGAAAAAAGGAATACTTATGGTTGACGTATCTTCTGCGACAAGACCTTTCGCATCAATTTTTTTCATGCGAACAATAAAATCGCCATATCCTTGATAAATATGAACAACTTCCGATTGATTTGATGTCACCCCGTCCCCGAAATTCCATTCAACACGCGCACCATTTTCCACAGGTGTTTGCCCCACGAATCGATACGTATTCCAAGCAATTCGTGTATAAGAAAAAACAGCACGCGGAGAAATGTGTAATGCTTCGCTTGAGGAAGATTCTGTATTTTTTTTCTCTGTTTTCTCTTCTGAAGCTGCTACATTCGCAGGAGAGGTTGTGGGTAATGGAGAAGGAGACGTCGTTTCTGATACATCTTGTTTTGAAGAAGAGGATGGCTTTTCATCAATCCCAGATGTGGCAGACGTCTGAGGTTCTTGTTTAGTGGGGACAAGATTTTCTTTTTGTTTGAGCGGATTTGGATCATCTCCATCTTTGAGACCGTCTCCATCCGTATCAGATACTAAAGGATCACTTCCTGTTTTTAACTCTATCGTATCTGCCATTCCATCATTATCGTCATCTTCATCACACATATCTCCTCCTCCATCATGATCTGCATCCGTTTGATCTTTATTTGAGATATTCGGACAATTATCTTTTTCGTTTTCCACTCCGTCATGATCATCATCAAATATCGGTGTAAACAAATAGGTCATGACGGAATCATTTGATGGATTTTCATCCGGCGGATTTGTTCCTTGAATTTCTGCTCGAATATTAAATGTGCCAGATGGAACAATAAAATCGACAAAGACTTCTTCCGAAAGACTTTGCGCACGTATGGTTAAAATTTGTGATGTTCCAATAGGTTCAGATCCTTGAAAAAATGAAACAAAACCCGTGACATCTTCGGTTCCAAAATTATTGACCTTTGCGTAAAGACGAACTTGGTCTCCGACAATCAATGGATGTGCGGAAAGAGTAATATCTTCGGAAGAAATACCAAGATCAACGGAAGCAGCAGATGTCTGTTGAACGAAGAAAAAAAGAACAAAGAGAAAACTAGTCAACGCGTGAAAAAAGACCACCTTTGATTTTTGACCTACGACGAGATGGAATTCGGGATTTGCCTCGAAGCACGACATAGACAATGGAAATCATGATAAACACGGTGATAAAAAAGAGGAGAGACATGAAGAGCGGACGTTCAATCCACGGAAGCCATGGAACATTCATTCCGTAAAATCCCACAAAAAGACTTGGTCCCATTAATCCGGCGGTGAGAATCGTAAACACGGTCACAATTTGGTTGGTTCGATGCGAAATAAACGCTTCATTTGCATCAAATAATCCATCCACAATTAATTTTAAATTATCGGTTGCAAGCCAGACATTATCCAACAAGTCTCGCAGATCATCATAATACAATTGAATTTCTTCTGTCACAAATGCGCGTTTCAATGAACTGATCGACGTGAGAATATGTCGTTGTGGATCAATGAAGTGTCGAAGAAACACAATATTTCTTCTCGCTCGGGCAAGTCGAACTGTTGCATCACGGTCACCAGCATAAACGTCCTGCTCCATACTTTCTGTTTGATGAAGAAGTCGAGAGATAAGTGATTTTACATCCTGGAATGCAGCCAGTAAAAGTTTATACAGAAAAAAGGCTGATCCTTTATGCATGGTTGTTCCGCGTAATTTTGTACTCTGCACGCAGCGGGAAACAAATTTTTCAAGGGAAGGAATGGGTTTAGGAGTAATCGTGACCAGATGATCCGCACTTAAAAAAACATGTAATTCTTGTCCAACTAATCGGTCTGCTGTATCTATTGCGGGTATTTGAAACGTCGCAAAAATATAATGTTTATAAATATCCAGTTTGGAAAGAAGGGATTCGGAAAGTAGATCTTCAAAATCCAACGGATGAAATTGAAAATGCGAATGCAAAAAATCAATATCAGCAGCTTCAAACTGATTGAAGTGATACCAGGTGAATGTCTTGCTTTGAAGCGTTTGAACGGACATGAAAACAACGAAGAAAAAAGGGGGGTACTAACGACCACAGTGTTCTGCATCATGAACAGCAGATTTTTTATGTCCGAATTCGTAATGGAAATACTGATGACGAACCGGACCAAGGGCCATGAGATGCAGTTCGCCAAGCGTATATTTAACCGCGATCGCTAAACGCCCGTCTCGATCAAATCGTCGAATAGAAACGTAAATTTTTGTGTGATTCAAATATCCAAATGATCCGAATTGACGACATCGCTGCGCATAATCATGATCCTCACAAAAGACAACGGTCTCATCAAACCCTCTCATTTGTTCATGCATGTGTTTGCGTGCAAAAATACAGAATCCGGGCGCGTGCGCACGTAAAGGAAATGTCAGACGCGAATATTTGTTGTAAAAACCATGAAACAAACGGTCAACAGGGCGATGAGAAAGAGGGATGACATCACATGTAGCAAAGTCAAGTCCACGTGACTGAATTTCCTCCATGGCATGCTGTAAAAAAAATCGGTCACGCAACTGAACGTCTGCATCAAGAAAAAGAACAAAATCTCCGTGCGCTGCTTCTGCTCCGCGATTTCGGCCAGGACCAGGCATACCGCCTTCCACAATGCGACACCCAAATGAACGGGCAATATCACATGTATGATCATCGGAATGGGCATCTGCAACAATAATTTCTTGCGGTTGTCGTGTTTGACCACGAATCGAGGCAAGAAGGATCGGAAGGAATGTTTCTTCGTTTTTCGTTGGAATCACGATCGATAACATATCGACGAAAATGGTATCATGTTTTGGTACTCAGGACAAATAAAGCAATTCCGGCAGCAACCGAAACATTTAAAGATTGTTTTCGACCTGTCATGGGAATAGAAAGAAATAGATCTAATTCTGAAAAAAACGTTGGATCGATTCCTGTGACTTCACTGCCAAGAAACAGCGCTATTGAACGATCTGAATGAAACGTTTGAATCGGGATCGTTTGCTTGCCTGTTTCTAATCCAGCCAAAAGATATCCGCTTGTTCGTAATTCATGTAAAACAGAAATGACATCTTCCCGATATTCCCAAGGAATATGATCTTCGGATCCGAGTGCAGTTTTATGAATTTCGTTTCGCGGCGGCGTTCCTGTGTATCCAGTTAAATACATTTTTTCCACGCCAAATGCGTCTGCAGAACGAAAAAGAGATCCAACATTGTGGAGAGAACGAATATTGTGCGCGATGAGGATCATAAAAAATCTATCGTACCTATTTTATGCGAAGTCGAAAATTGGGACAATACATTGAAGGAACCATTGTTGAAATGAGTCATGACGGAAACGGAATCGTTCCAGAAGGAAAAAAATCTATTTTTGTTGCACGGACCATTCCTGGAGAACGAATCACCGCAACAATAAAACATCGAATCAAAAACGGATTCCTGGCACATCTCGAAACAATGACAGAATCATCTCCTCATCGGCAAGAGCCGCGTTGTCCACATGCATCTGTTTGTGGAGGATGTAAATGGCAACATATTGATTATCCATTCCAGTTGGAATTAAAGAAAACACTTCTTTTGAATGCATTTCAAAACCAAGACATTTCCATTCCTTTTGAAGGGATAGAAGGAAGTCCAGACCTTTTTTATTATCGCAATCGCATGGACTATGTGTTTGGTCGTGACGGAAGTCTTGGACTTAAAGAAGCTGGACAATGGTGGTCTGTTCTCAATCTTTCAACCTGTTTTCTCCTTTCTCCGGAGACAACAGAAATCATGGAAATGGTGCGAACTTGGACTCGTGCTTCAGGTCTTCCGTTTTGGGATGTGCGTACGCATGAAGGTTTTTTTCGTTATCTCGTGATTCGAGAAGGAAAAAATACAAGGGAACGAATGATCACACTTGTAACTCATGATTCAATAAACGAATCTATCGCTGAAAAAATGCAAGAATTAAAACCGCTTCTTGGTGGAATGGCTTCTTCAATTCTGTGGGGAATCAATCCGCACATCACTGATCTTTCGTTTGCAGATAAAATTATTCCGCTCAAAGGAGATCCTTGGATCGAAGAAGAAATAAATGGCATGAGATACCGCATCGCTCCCAATAGCTTTTTTCAGACAAACACAATCATGGCTGCACGACTTCAAGATACGGTCAAATCATTTTGTGGTCCGTTGGAAGATCAAATCATTCTTGATCTGTATTGTGGAGCCGGATTTTTTACACTTTCTCTTTCAGGAGCTCGCAAACGCATTGGTATTGAAATAGATCCATCTGCGATCGAAGCCGCAAAACTCAATGCACAATTAAATCATGTCGAAGCAGATTTTTACGCGGCAAAAGCAGAAGAATTCGATTGGAAACGAACCTGTCCGCAAACCGTTATTCTCGATCCTCCTCGTGCGGGTCTTCATCCGCATGTCATAAAAACACTGCGTCAGGTTCTTCCAAAACGGATCATCTATGTTTCATGTAATTTTAAACGATGTGCGGAAGAAATTCCCCTCTTTCTCGATGTATATAAAATCACACGTGCGCGTGCCCTCGATCTTTTTCCTCATACCCCGCACGTCGAATTAGTTCTTTGTCTTGAACGCATTTAATTTATGTGTAAATACGTTATCCTCTCTCTTTTTTGTCTTCTTGTGTTCGTAATCCCAACCAGAGGACAAGCGCAAATTTCTGCAACAAATTCGCAACAAGACTCCAAAACATATGAAGAGCGTGCAGAAGTGACTCGCATTATCGAGGAACAATTAGAACCAAAAACAGAAGCCTATCAAGTGGTCGAAATTCGTATTCTTTCCGATGGACCCTATAAATCTCAGACCTTTCAAATCGATTCACGTACAAGCCTTTTAGAAGGATTGCGCTATATCGTACGCGTCAAAGACCAGGTTCAAATCATGCTTATTGAAACTGAAAACAGTCCTCCTATTTTGTATATTACAGACATCGTTCGTCTCACTCCTCTTTCCATTCTCTTTTTTCTCTTTATTGCTGTCACCCTTCTAGTCGGACGTTGGCGCGGACTTGCTTCCTTGGTTGGACTTGCAGTGAGTTTACTTGTTCTTTTCGGATTTATCCTTCCTCGAATGCTTGCGGGGCAAAATCCACTCGCTGTCACCCTCATTGGGTCAGCTATTATTTTGGCTATGGCGATTTTTGGAACACACGGCTGGCGTAAACAATCCATTGCCGCATTTGCAGCCACGGTAGCTGGTTTAGGAATAACAGGATTTCTTGCAACCATCTTCACAGTAACCATTCGTCTCACCGGTCTTGCAAGTGAAGATGCTTCCTTTCTTCAACTTGAATCCGGAACAGCGATAAATTTTCACGGACTTTTACTTGCCGGTATTATTCTTGGTGCCGTTGGTGTGCTTGATGATATTGCGGTGACACAATCAGAAACTGTATTTGAACTTCAGGAAACAAATCCAGGAATGTCGCGCAGAGAACTTATCAGTCATGCATTACACATTGGTCGTCACCATATTGCCTCTGTGGTAAACACGCTTGTTCTTGCGTATGCAGGCGCCTCTCTTCCCCTTCTTATGCTGTTTTACACAACAGGGAAACCTCCTTCCGAACTCTTCAATGCAGAATTTATTGCAGAAGAAATTGTCCGCACACTTGTGGGAACCATCGGGCTCATCTTGACGGTTCCGATCGCAACGTGGTTTGCTAGCATCTATGCCAGTCGAAAAAACAAATAAAAAATCCGGGTTCGCAGTTCTCATCGGCCGAAGCAATGTAGGAAAATCAACACTCCTCAATGCGTTGATCGGAAGTAAAATTGCCATTACAACCCCCAAACCGCAAACAACCAGAAAACCTGTGCAAGGTATTTTTTCTGATTCGCGCGGACAAATTGTCTTTGTTGACACTCCTGGAGTTTTTAAGGACATGCGGGATCCCCTTTCAAAAAAACTTCTCCAATCTGTCAAAGAATCTTTGAAAGATATTGATATGATTGTGTATGTAATGGATCCGACCCGAGCCATTGGAGCCGAAGAAAAATATGCCTTGAGTATGGTTGATCCTTTGACACAACCAAAAATTCTTGTGATCAATAAAATGGATCTGACACAAAAACCAGCTCTCGAAGATGATCGAGCCCTTGCAGACCGCTTTGATCAAACCATTGAACTTTCTGCACGAACAGGAAAAAGTATTCATGAACTGATCCAAGCCATTTTTGACCGTCTTCCTGAAGGAGAACCGTATTATCCCCCAGGTCAGCTCACAAATATGCCAAATGAAGAATGGCTTGCAGAACTGATTCGAGAAAAATTATTTTTGCGTCTGCGACAAGAAATTCCTTATACCGTTCACGTGGTCGTCGATGGAGTCGAACGGCGTGAAAACGGTGTGGTGTATATTGCGGCACGTATTCTCACAAATGCAGAACGGTACAAACGCATCATTATTGGTGCAGGCGGACGCGGAATCAAAGAAATCGGTCAGTCCACACGCCGAGAACTTGAATCTGTGATGGATGTCCCTATTTATCTCGATTTAAATGTTGAAACGGAACCTCATTGGATTTCTTCCTTATAAAATAAATCGGGTCTGTGCAACTCGATTTTTTTATTCCTATTTTTTTGTATGGATCTCGCGTATCTCGTATCCTAAAGAAGCACTCAGAATGTCAAGAGGTGCATGAGGATTAAAAGAACCAGAAGAAAGAGGATTTGGAGTTACTTTTAATACCAAAGGATTTTCCGGATTTGCAAGAATGACATATGACGCAAACCAATTTGATGCTTGAATCACACGAACATTTATTAAAACTCCATTCACCATAAGGGTCTGAAATTTTTCTGTTTCTGTAAAATAATTGGAAGAAGTCACTTCCGTCACATCCTGATTTTTTGAGACTTCACCTGCTTTTTGCTGCAGCGCATTCCAGGCATTTTGGAGTGCATCTGTCAGACGCAGTACAGATGTTATTTTCTCATCTAAAAGTCCAAGAGAAATATGTGTCTTTCCTGTTTGTAAAAGTTCTTCGTATTGTTTTTTTGAAAGCCAAATAAGCGTCTGATCCTCAAGTGTTTGATCTCCTTCTTGCCAAAAAGCTGGTAAAAAAAGATGAGTTCCTTTTTCAAGAGTAGAAGAAGTCAAACGTCCAGTTTTTGTTTTATTCTCAAACGAACCATCCTCTTTCTTTTGAGGAAATACGGTTTTCCAAGAAAGAGTCACTGAATTTCCAGGAATAATTTGTTCGAGAGTCACCTCTTGTTTTGTTTCCTCGCCTGCAAAGGCCTCTGCAAGACCACCAAAACCAAAAACGGTCCGTTGAATGACAAACGTATCACCTGCATCAAAATGCAATGCTTCCGCAGCTTCCTTTGCTTTCAGATTTAAATCTGAATCAGGAGTCTTGAACGGACAACCAACACCAATCAAGAGAAAATTTAATACAAGAAATAAAATGAAAAGCGGCTGTTTAATTGTCATAATGAAAACGTTCTACTCTTTTCCTTCAGCCCATTTTTTTAATGATACATAATCCGTGGCTCCACAAATCCATTTTCCGCTGTCTGTATTCATAAAAAATGGCACGCCTCCACAAAGACCTTTGTCATATTTCTGCTGTTTTTTGGCATGTTCTTCATTATGCCAGGTTTCGTATTGTTCAATTTCAAATCCTTCTTTTTTTAACCGCTCCACAAGAGGGGACATATCTTTACAATGAGAACATTCTTTTCCGTAGAATTCGAGAAGAGCCATAACAAAAAAATTAATACACAAAAAATGATTGTAAGAAAACATGTATTCCTCCGATCACAAGAGAAAAAAACTTCTGAAAAGATCCAGGTTCTTTTCCGTCAATCAAAACGGCATATTGTCCTGTTTCTCCAAACCGATCATATATCACAACGAAATAAAAATCGTCTTTCGGAGGTTCAAAGGTTAATTCTGTTTTGTGCGTCCATGATCGAAAACTGAATGGATGGAAAAAAGATATCGGTTTTTTTAACACATCAAAAGTCATAACCCCGTCTCCTTCTGGAAGAGAAAATGGAAGTGTTTGTGAAGGAGGAGGAAGTCCTGGACCGACAACAACAGCGGAAACACCGCGAATATCTGTGGTATCTGTTATCGGAAGTGCAAGAGAAATATGTACCGTTGGTTCATGGAAACGAAACGAAAAAATATCCACATCCTGTTTGTGAGAAAGCATTCCATACCACCCGGAAGATATTTCATTTATCACATATGAACGCGAATGGATAAAATTATCATTTGGTTCCTTTTCAAAGGAAGCCATATGAAGAGGACCGCGTAAGAGAAAAAAAGCCAAACCAACCAAAAAAAACGTCATGATTGATAAAAAAATAACAACAAAGAAAGAAAGCCGTTTGCTCCGTACAAAATTTATCATGCATGCATTTTAGAAAAAGAATGCGAAATGAGCAATGAACGCTTGGCGAAAAAGGACGAGAACGATACCATAGGAACCATGATAAACAATCGTTCTTCTTTTTTCTTTCTCCTTCTTTTGACCACAACCCTTATTGCGGCTCATTTTGGATTTGTGTGGGCTGGAGGATCAGGATATAAACTTCTCTATTCCTCACACATTCAAGAAATAACAGGAACAGTACGCATCGATCATGCAGGAACAGAATATCTTGGAAAACAAAATGACGTATTGAGACGCGGAGAAATCATTCAAACAGAAGATGGATCACGACTTTTTTTTGAAATTGGATCAGATGTACGCGTCGCTCTTGATGAACGTAGTATCCTTGTTTTAAATCGTTTGTCACAAAATGATATTTCCCTTCACCTCACAGCTGGACGCATATTTATTTTTACATCAAAAACACATCCAGTCACTCTCACAACCCTTCACACAAAAGAAACTATTCTTGAAGGAGCATTGAGTATTGTCAATTATGATTTTCAGCAAACCGTCAGTGTCATTCCTTTTAAGACAGCAACCGAGGTCACTGTTCGAAAAAACAAATCATTTCTCACAAGTACGGCCGTAAATATTAGAGAAACCGATCCGTCAGAAATCACGGAAAGTGCATTTAATGCAGATGCGCCAAGTGTTGCTGCATTTTATGACTGGGCATTTGAAAAAACAGGATTTAGAAATTTTGAAATTTTTTGAAACTTATGCGACTCGACGCAAACGTCCGATTCCATCGTTTGTCTCAATAAAATTTACTACATCTTTCGGAACTAAATCTTCCCACGCACCATTTTGAAGCATCCGTCTCCGCACTTCCGTTGCACTCACGCCAGGGACTTCTTTAATGGTTTGCACAGGAATACCTATTTCCTCAAAACAACGTTTTGTCCATTCGTTTCCTGTCCAAACCGTCGTGATTTCTCCACCGGCAAGTTTCAAACATTGTCGTGCCCATACCTCATCATCAGGAAGGTCAGGCATATCAATAAGAGAAATGTCGTATGTTGGAATAAGATCAATGGCCTGCAAAGAATGCTGAATCATCTCTCGTCGTTCCTGAACGGAAAATGGATTTTCCGCACTTACTGGCGCATCCGGACTTCCAATGCCAATCACAATTTTATGGCAGAGTTTTACCATCCCTTTGAGTACAATAAGGTGACCATTGTGAAACGGTTGAAAACGTCCGAGAAAAAGACAGATTGTTTGCGTCATATATTTTATTCAGGAATAGAATGGAGGATAGAAGAAACAAATATGGCAGGAGATGATCCGCTCCCGGAAAGAGTGCGTTTTAATTTTGGAACCGTCGCAATAACGAGTCGAGCCAGGTCTTCATCTTCCCTTTCAAGCAAGGAAAGAATGCAGGCTTGTTTATCTGAAGGAAGACGACAAAAAAAATCTTGCATTTCGGTTTGCGTCTTTTTAAGAATTTGTAGCTTTGTCATAAGAAAAGACAATCGTGCATCTATTTTTATTTGAATGGAAGCCATATCATCAAAACGAATAAGAACGAGGAGTCTCAAGTTTCTTTTTCTTTTCTTGAAATTCTGCATACGGCAGATCCGTATCGTTTGAATATTTTTCCTTTCCAAGAACAACACCCCCTTGTAATCTTGTTACTTCAACAGAACCGTCAATATGAAAAGCAAGAATATCCAATCGATTTTCTCCAACCGATTGATATTGCACTTTAAAAACAGATAAATCACATACAATTTCCTTTCCATGCGGCAAAACAAGACGATTTGCAACTTCCTTGGTCACTGTTTTCATGCGATGTTCCCACTGAAACTTATATTCGCGCGGTTCTGGTCTCGTCACTGTTGATGTTCCAACATGAATATCGTATCGGGTAAAATACGCTTGAACTTCACCTGGAATCTCTTTTGAAAGATCAACAAACTTCCAATCTTCCCGACGTTCTTCTCTCCACCCTTCACGTAACATGCGAAGTTTGCCTTTTGCTTCATCACGAAACATTTCACTCCCGGCAATATTTTGACGAAGCTGATCTTCAAATTTTGCCATATCGCGCTCAAGCGATTCCGCTTTCTTGGCATACCATGATGTCCATTCTGCTTGCGCTTCCCGCGGACCTGCAAGAGTGAGTAATCCTGTAAGAAGTCCCATATAACCTAAAAAACGTCCATGTTTCGAACCTGGTTGAACGTTTTTCTGATGCTGTTTGATTGCTTCCAACATTCCATCGACGCGTCGCGGACGCATTTCAGGAGATGCTGATACCTCTCGTTCTTGTCTTATTTTTCCTTCCATATTTCCTTTTTTCGTTCCCACCCTAGTGGTTTTTGAAATACTTTTTTATACGAAAAAAAATCTTGATCACCGATGAAAGAAACATCAAATGATCTCCCTTCAGAATATCTCTTTTCACGGGCAAAAACAAGATAACCAATTTCATTCGAATCAAAACCTGTCAGCTGACAGGCGGCCAAATCAACAGCGATTGCATCTGTTCCTGCAAGAGCAACTCCCATCTCTACAAGTGTTCCATGGGTGGGACCCTCTCCCTCCATTCCAAAAAATCCATCAATAAAAGAAAGATCTGGAGCATGTTGTTCAAGAAGTCTTGCAATAGTTTGATGAAATGCCCATGGATGTTGATGATGCAAAAAAACAGCACGCGACCAATGCGGACCATACGCTCCTGGCGTTGGAGGAACAACCCATGTTCCAAGCGTCCAATTTTTTATGGAAAAAGAAACACCTGTATCTCGATGTGTTTTTAAACACGCAAGATTGATCGTAAAACCAGCATCCGCAATCTGTTTCGCATACCCCATTTCTCCATGACTCCCATCGATTTTCACATAAAATCCTGGTATGGTTTCTCCATCATTCAAATCAATCAATTGAATGTTTGGATACTCTTCAACCAAACGTTCATATCCAAAATTGCGAAAAGCTGCTTTTGTTCCATAATAGGAAGCATCTCCGATCATTACAGGTACCTGTGTTTCTTTTCGGAGAACATCAAGCAAACCTCGCACAGCATCCACATGGGAAGAGGCAAACTGATTCAAATGATGTACAAGGTTTGGTTTAATAAAAACAGAAGAAACACTCCGCAACTTTTCTCGCACAGAAGGCAAAATCAATTCGAATACACGCATCATATTTTGACGACGTTTTTCTCCATGAACAAAAGCAACGGAAGACATAACACAAATGAGCTTATCAAAATTTTCCCAAAGAAAAAACCGCTTCTATGAGAAGCGGCGCTGGCATGGTCACGGTGCGACCGATCTCGATTCAGAGACTGGTTGCGATTTTGTACAACCATTCCATGAACCCGCCGATGTAACGGGATTCAGTGTTCATGTTCCAGAACGCATTGTCCTGGTTTTCACGAACATCCTTGACCTTGTCCATGACCGGTGTTCCGACCACGTCGGAATGCCATGACCAGGTGCCGGCGTTCGCGGTGCCGACAAGCCACATGAGAAAAAAAGAAAAAAGAACGTTCGTGACTGTTATTCGGCGCATGATTTACTCCTTCTGAACAGTTGATGAAGAGAGAACTTAAATAAAAAATTCTCCCTGAGACTTCCATGAAGATACAAGATGATCTTTTTTTCGTCAAGAAATATGTCTTGTCAATCATCAGATGATTGAGTAAGGTCAAATAGTGGTGAGTACAAGGAGAACAAACATGGAAAAAGAGTGGTTAGAACGAGATCGTTTCGAAACCGTTCGAGGATTTTCAGATGTTGTGGCCTCTTACCTTGATTGGACGACAAGTAACCAATTAACACTGTTTCGAATCATTTTGACTCTTCCAATGACGTATTTCTTTTTTCAAGGAAATCTCCTCATCGGATGCATCTTCTACACACATTGTTGTCTTCTTGATTTTTTTGATGGCGCCGTTGCTCGTTATCAAGAAGAAAGACGCGGCACATCTGAATTGACTTCTGAAGTCGAAGAAAAAATGACCTATCTCCAAATTATCTGTTTTCGAGGAAAAACAGAGTTTGGTAAACAAACGGATGCGTTTTCGGACAAGTGTGTGTACTTTGCAGTACTTCTTGCTCTTGGACAAGGTTTTATCAGTTGGTGGCTTATTATTTTGAGTCTGATACCAGCGATCCTTCTCACTTCTATAAGACTCAAAAAGGTGAAAAAATTCATCCAACATTTTTGGCCACAACATAAAGATTCTTCGTCAAATCGTCTGGGAAAATTCAAAATGTGGCTTGAAATTGTTGCTATCACTATCCTTGTGTTCATACCAAGAACGCACACAGGACAAATGATGGCAAATTTTTCCGTCGGGATCGCCATGCTCTTTGGCTTTCTCTCCTTTGCCGGACAGATTTACACAATCCGGCGCGGAACGAAACATGCGTAACCTGACGAACGCTTCGATCAGGTTTTTTGTTTGTTTCGGATGCTCTCTTTCCTTAAAAAAGAGTAAAAAATATGAAAATATTTTCTTGTCAAAATAAATTGACAAGAAAATTTGCATAATGAATACTGTTTTAAGTTCTTTTATATGAAAACTTTTCTTTGAAAGAAAGGAAGAAGATGAGTGAACAAGACTCCCCCTTCATGATTCATATCCTTCCCCGTATTGCCATGACACGAGGTGAATTCAAAAAAATCGCACCACGTTGTTCCATTGCCCTTGATGGTGTTGTCAAAGGTGGTCCATGGTTTTGTTCAAAAACCAAACGAGTGAACTTTGATCACCATGACGGTGTGGTTCGTGAAGCAACCATGAGTACAGCCATGCAAGTCTATATGGCGATCAAGGGTGGCATCATGGACTTTTTTCAAGAAAATGGAAAACTCCGAATACACATTTACATCAACGATACAGACCAAGACACCTGTCTTGCTGTGTGGTATCTCCTTCATTATAAATTATTTGAAGGAGTACAGAGTATCCCTCACATGCATCGAATACTCGCACTTAATGACCGGATGGATGTCACCGGCGGGGCGTTTCCAATTAACTTGAGTGAACGGCTTTTACGCGAACGCGCCTGGATTTTTCAGCCCTACATGGATCTGCGAAAATCAGGCATACTTGCCCGAGCTAATGAGCAAATCTTACAAGACAATCTGGATGCCGTTCTCCACAGATTGGACCGCTACCTCATGCACGATGGAGAAGAAATCGATCTGGATACGAGACACGAAATTCTCTTTGATTCTCCTTATTTCAAGATTGTGAATGAAATCGGCGGAACCGAAGCGCGTTGTTTCCTCTTTACACATGGAATGAACGCCTATCTCTCGCTTGTGGCCACGCGTCCAGACGGACGGTCTGTCTACACGGTCGGCCGACGGTCCCAGTATATTCCCTTCCCAGTCCCGAAACTTTTTCGGGATTATAATGAACTCGAGGAACGCAAGGACGTCGTCATTTGGGATGGGTCGGATATTGTCGGCGGATCCGGACGTGAACCATGTAGCGGCGTTCCATGGGAACAACTTCGCGACCGAACGATTTGGCGACTCCGGAAAGAAAAAATTTGGATGTAATTTCTAGACCAGCAGCTCATTTGCTGGTTTTTTTTATTCATTCAAGACGAGAAAGGAATATCCATGCGCGTTTCTTCTCTAAGTAGATGCATTCTTCGACGTTTACCATAACCAGCATCTATACTTTTATAATCAGAACCGATCATTTGAATACCATTTTTACTCAAGGAAATTGTTGTTCCACGAATATCAGAAAAATTTAATGAAAATGGACGTCCACTTACTTCTTGATAGAAAATAGGAATCAATCCAAAACGATTTGCTCGTTCTTGAAATTCTTTTGTTCGTGCATCACGAGCTGCGACCGTTTCTTCATCTGCCTCAGGTCGCAATGATTCGTGGGGATACATATAATACAAATCTCCTGTTCCAAAATCATTTCGAAACATTTCAATCAATTGATCTTCTTTATGACCGGTTGTAATATGACTGAACATTGCACGACCATTTATATCTACACCAGCTACAGCACGACAACTACTAAAATCTGTGGAAACAATCACATCTTGTTCCTCAAGATTTTTCTGCATAAAAACTCCAGGAGGAACATGATACAACCCTGATGGTCCGTATTGACGGACAGATACATTTGAAATTGCGAGCCCCATCCTCCTACTATCTACATCTATTTTTTGTGTATTGGCATTAAAAACAGCATCAGAAATTTCTTGTTGAAAAAGCTCAATAGGTCGCATGGCAAATCGTTCAAAAAAATCTGTATTTGAATGTTCAGATGAAGGAAAAAAGGCATCAAAAAATCGATCAAGAAGAAGATGACGACGTGCCTTCTCTCCCTTAGAACGAAATTCCAAAGTGAGTTCTCTCACTGCCTCTTCAAAACATTCACGATCAAATTCTCGACGACTCTCTAATCGAAATTGCTTGATATATTGATCTGTAATTTTGCAAATTTCAGATTGAAAAATGGATGCAAATGGATTTGAGTATTCCAACATATAACATAGAAAAGACACAACTATTGTATCATTTTCTCTTTCTTTAGTGCACAACACTTCCCTTGCATGCATTCAGACGGTTTGTTATACTTTTTTCGCTTTGGTTCGTATGATTCTTTTTGCAAAAAGGCTGAATCGAATCAGAGAAAAATCATATTCGGGGGTAGCTCAGCGGCAGAGCAGTTGGCTGTTAACCAATTGGTCGTGGGTTCGATCCCCACCCCCCGAGCCAAGTGGAAGCGACCGTTGCAAAATGGTCGCTTTTACTTTTGTCTTGGCCATTTTTCATTGGTTCTAACCTATGGTACTCGGCTTCGAGTGCTGGATACTCATTTACGATAGGAACAAGCCAAGGATGTGCCTCAATGCGGAGTTTTCCGTCCAAAATCGTCGGGTTCGAACCTAATGCCATCATGATCTCTTTCTTGCGTTGCAGATCGCCTTTGAGAAAGGCGCTGTGCGCATAAGTGGCAAAGTCGAACAGCTCCTCCGTGAGCTCAAGCCATCGGTCAGCACGGTTTTCTGTTTTATCAATCTCTTTGCGCAACTCTGCTTGTTCGGCTTTCAAACGATCACGCTCTCGGATGTATTCGGCATCGTCAATCAAATCCCGTGCCCGCATGCGGGTGAGGTTATCAATCTGCGACTGGTTTTCAGCAATGGCCGCAAGTTGGGACTCGTACACTTTCGTGCGTTTGGTTACTTCGTTGTCATGGTTTTTACCGAGGTTCTCCAACGCCCATGTTCGGAACTCTGGGAGAATAGTGACTTTTGATACTTCTTTCTCCACAAGCTCATGTAGCAGTTCTTCACGCACGCAAGAAATCTGGGAGCACTCCACGTCTATGCGCTTTCTGGTGCAGTGATAGTAAGTGTAGTGCCTGAACTCCCCCGTACTCTTGATGCGCTTGGTTTTCATCTCCGCCGTGTACAGACATCCACACTCACCGCACCGAATAAAGCCAGTAAAAGCGAACTCTCGGACTTGAGGGCGGGCATTGCCGCTTTTCCCAAGGAGTTTTTGAACGTGGTCGAACTCGTCGGCGGTCACCATCGGTTTGTGACTTCCGTTGTGCCACTCTTTTCGATACGAAATCATGCCCGCATAGAAACGGTTATTGAGGATGCGGTAGATGGTGCTCTCTCCGAGCGGCTTGCCGCCGATACGACGCATCTTGCGGGTGCGGAAGCCCCATTCGGTATTTGCAATCTCAACGATCTTTGACGGTGAATGACTCCCCGTGAGCATGAGATCCCACATCTTGCGTACCAGCTTGAAGCGTTCTGGATCTTCGATGATGATCCCACGTCCCTCGTCATCCTTGCTGTTCAGATAGCCGAGAGGAGCCATGTTGGGCATCCATCCTTTATTTACTCGGCTCTCCATGCCACGAATGGTGTTTTTACGGAGGTCGATAATGAACTGGTTGGCGACGCCACTTTCTACACTCAACACCACGGCGTTATCAGTAGGTTTATATTCTCGGTCAATCGTTTGGATTGATTGGATGATGCCTTTTTGGAGCATCCATTGAAGCGTGCCACTATCAACGGGATTACGGGAAAGACGGTTGATCTGCCAGCACAAGATACCCTGCGCCTCGCCTCGCTCAATGCGCTCCAGCATCTCCGCAAAGAGTGGACGGTTGTTTGGCTGTTTCGCCGATTTCGCCTCCTCATAAATCTCGACGATTTCGATTTTCAGTTGGAGGGCGAGGGCTTTGAGCTTATCGATTTGATCCTCAATCGACTGGACTTGACGATCTTCGCTCTCGGACGACTTGCGTGCGTAGAGAAAGTATTTGAGTAAAGACATATACAGTGTCAGAAATGCTTTATTGATGATTTCGGATACCAAAAGGGCGGCTCTGGTTGATCCAACGCACTTACCCAAAAGGCAGTTTGTCGGCAGAGCCGCCCATCGTGGACGACAAAACGAGAACGCTTTTTGGGCGACTAGTTCGTTGGATCAACGTCCTTATTATGCCCTATTTCGGATTGTGAAGCAATGGTAGGTTCCACTGGGATTGCATCGAACTCACGGAGGAACTCATCGCCGTCGATAATGCGATAATCCCCGTACTTTCCCATGTTCTCACGCCAGATCTCCTCATTCTCGGAGTGCCAGCCGCTGAACGAGTTTTCCCCAACGCACCAGCGCACCCTGCACTTGTCGCAATAGAGCCAGTGGGAGCTCCCGACGTTGAAGAACGGGAGATCCTCACGCATGCAGGGACATGCGCCGAAATAGTATTTTTTGAGGAGCATTTTCCGAACGGCTTTGTGTAATGTGATGTTCATACGATTAGGTTATTAGGTTTATTATCCAAGTTCTGCCATGCCCTTGTAACGCTGTTTGCGGTAGTGGAGGTGGAGGCACAGGCGGCATCCGATTGATTCGGTGATGGGATGTTTGAATAGCACCCCGACACGTCGCTCGCATTGCTGGCACTTGAACCAGAACCGCATGCCGTTGAACTTCGTTTCCGTGGCAATGAGTTCAATGTCCACGCCCATCATCTTGAGCTGGGAAGTAATCATCGATTCCTTGAATGCCTCACGACACTGCTTGAGAAGGTCGTCGATCTTGATTTTCGGACACGTCTCGACTGTCAGCGGAGTTCCGAAATCATTTGGGGTCAACGGTTTCATAGACCTTCTTTTCGTTACCCGCCGAAAGATCGGGGGAGGTGGCATTCACCTGTTGATTTTGAGCGATGAACGCCGTCTTTGCCCTGATATTCACCTCAAGGGTCGGTGATTTCATCTGTTTGAGA
>Ga0209417_1003586_pt1 | contig 20442 bp, 17 predicted proteins | sample RifGroF2_FD_184002 | JGI IMG/M metagenome (GOLD analysis project Ga0209417, IMG submission 184002) | Groundwater microbial communities from Rifle, Colorado, USA - Groundwater F2 (SPAdes) (version 2) | ecosystem: Environmental > Aquatic > Deep subsurface > Groundwater | place: Rifle, Colorado... | reverse complement strand
AAAATATCTACAAGAGAGATCAAGCGGGTTCAAAGACAGTTGAACGATCGTCCGAGAGCTGCCTTACAGTTTTACAAACCCGATGAAGTTTTTACTAAGCTTGTTGCGCTAAATTCTTGAAACCAAGAAACAAAAACCATCAGGGAAATCCTGGTGGTTTTTTGATATGGAAAAACCCCGTGTGTGCGGGGTTAGTCAGGGGTCCAAATACAAAACAGAATGACCATACCAAGGATAAGGAATGCGATCTGGGATCCTCCAAGGACCCAGATTGCTACAGCCCCCAGAGCGAACTCTTGCCAGAATCCTTCTGGGCTGGCAAAGGCGCGCACTCCCAAGTAGAGGTCTAGAGGGAGTGATACGAGAAAGAGGATGACTGCCGTTGCGACAAGTTTGAAGAGAATAATGTCTTTGCGACGAGGGATAGGGATGGGCATGGCGTGCTCCTCGAAAAAAAAGGGCGTTTGTCAGATTCTTCTGGGATGAAGAAGTGACGAGGTATCGTAGAAAATCAGGCGCTTTCTGTCAATCCGTTCTGCGATCCACCCCATTTTTTAAAAGAGGGAGTTTGGTTTGTTTTTGAGTTTTGGAGCTATGCGCTTCTAGCCACGCATGAAGAATTTCGAGCAAACGGATTTGTTGCGGAGTGGCCGTCTTTTTTTGCAAAAGTGCTCGAAGATCGGTTATGGACTGTCGGATTGTTTGTTCCCGTTTTTCCATTTCCCATTTTATTGATTCCTCGGGGATTATTCTTCGCAAACGCAATTCTTGCAGATCTCGTTGAATCGTGGAAACACTTGCCTTGGTAGCCCCGGCAATTTCTTCTCGCGTAAATCCAAGTTTCACCATCTCCAAAACAATAGGCATGCGTTGGCGCGTCCATGTCCAGTAATCTCGTTTGCGGGAGAAAAGATTTGGCATAGCTCTCATTCATTATGGCGGTGTAAGATTAAAAAAGGCAAGTAAAAAGACCCTTGCGTGGGGTCTTTGCGTTAGGCCGGGCGGCGGCGGAAGCGGAGAACCTTGGTGATGGGGATAATATCCCGTTCCCCTTTTGATCCCAACATGGTGGGAAAGAGGAAAGATGCTTTGTTATCTTCTTCATGAACAAACTGTTGCATCCAATCTATGAGCACGGAACGCAGAAATCCGTCCATGCCATCGAGACCTTCCAGTCTTGCACATAGAGCGATGACTCTGCGGAGGCGGGTGTGGAGGTCAGTGGGTTTGAGTTCGGGTCCAATGGTGTGTTGATCACGCAGTATGCACAGGTCGTCTTTGACGACTTGTATGTGGGAAAGCTTAAGGGCGCTGCGGGTATCCTCCTTGGTAAACCCCAGTTCCAGAAGGCGTGGAATGAGCATGAGACGAGTTTCACGCGGGTAAGACTCCTCCAGAAATGGAGGGCGACGAAAGCTCCAGGGCGTCATCGTCGATATCTCTTTTTTACTATCAGATCCAAATAATGTTCAAAAGAACTGTGTGGGGCAATCTGTCTGCTCATCCAAGGAATCGCCCGAAGGGGGGAGATTTGCATGAGGTCTCCTCTGTTTACTGTGAGCTTACCTTAGAGGAAAAACTTATAGACTGTCAAGCAAAGTTTCCTTGTGAAGAGATGTCTTTTTTTGTAATATAATAAGGCAAAAAACATATGTCAGGACATAGTAAATGGCATAATATTCAAAAACGAAAAGGGGCTGTGGATGCCAAGCGCGGAAACCTTTTTGCCAAGCTTGCCAAGGGAATCACAGTGGCGGCACGCGAGGCAGGAGGAGACGTTTCGTTTAATTTTCGTCTGCGGGTTGCTGTGGATGCGGCAAAGGCCGTGAATATGCCCAAAGACAATATTGATAGGGCTATAAAACGTGGAACAGGCACAGGCGCAGATCGGCAAATTGAGGAAGTGATTTATGAAGGGTTTGGTCCGGGAGGAGCGGCCATTCTTATTGTCTGCCTTACAGATAATCGCACACGCACAGTGGCGGAGGTAAAAAGAATTGTGAGCAAACTCGGTGGTACAGTTGGAAGTCAGGGGAGTGTGATGTGGATGTTTGATTACAAGGGAGTTGTGAGCATTTTGAACAAAACGTCCATTAAGGATCGGGAGGAGCTTGATATGTCCGCGATTGATGCCGGAGCCGAGGATTTGCGCGAGGAAGGAGAAGGGTTACAAATCATTTGTTCCATTCGCGATTTACCGGCAGTAACTCAAGCTGTGGAGGCTCAAGGGATAAAACCCGACGGAGCTCAATTGGAATATCTTGCTAAAGAGTGCACTGTCGTTAGTGATCCGGAAGAGCAAAAACAATTAGATACCTTATTGGAAGCTTTAGATGAAAATGATGACGTGGATGCGGTTTATACTAACGCGGCATAACATGTCTCTTTTTCGACCAACTTCAGAATTTTTTTCCTCTGCCGCCCCTGCGGAGGCAGAGGTCCGGCGCACTTCGGAAATTCTTGGCGAAGCCATCCTTTCTTCGGTTACCAGTGTCCGTGATTCTCTTCCCGAACAACACCGTGCACATTTTGAAACTTTGCGACAAGAGATCATTGATTTTATAAAGGCTCATGGGATTTCCAGAGAATCTCTTGGCAAGCCCGACCTCCTGCGTGAGGTGACCGGTAAACTTTCCATCCAAGACCTTGAGCGACTCGCTCTCCTTTTCGAACGCTTTGAATATCTACTTAAACACAAGGAGCCAAAGGAAGTCACAGATCCTTTAGAATATGCCGAAGAGTTTTATCATCTTCGTGAGCAATACGATTCCCAGGTCTCCCTTCTTGAACAAGTAGGCGTTCTCAAAGAAGGAGCTATCACTGGTATAGATGGAAAGATTTACCCCATCCCCACCTTGGAACAAATCGCCATGCGTCTTTTTGAACGCCGCGAGACCCTACGCACTAAACACGACCAAGGCTTTACTAAGCTCCTCCTCGTTCCCTTTGGGATGAGTCTTGACTCCCTCCAAGAAACTCTCGAACAATTCCTTCTCAAATACAAAAAGGATAATCCCAACTTCCATCTTAATACACGTGTACCTCTGCGTGTATTTGGGAACATGTATAAAGATGTAGATGCCGGAGGCATTCAAAACCTTGTGTATCATCCCCAATCTTTTGACCAGATTAATCATCATGGAAAAACCAAGATCCAGATTCTTGAGGAACAAGAGATCGCCCGGGATTTTTCCCCCGGTTGGAGAGTTCATCTCTTTCAACCCGCGCGTCCGGAAGATACAAAATCGGAGGGTTTCGCCATTATTCCAAAATGGAATCAAGGAAAAGTTTATGGGAAAGAATTTCCTCGTCGTGATCTGGAGGCCGGAGAGTTTACTCCCAATGCTTGCCTTTATTTTTTAAAGCAAGTCAACCGACGACAGAAAGATTCTCCTTATTATGGTGAGTCTGGACTTATTCCTGAAGATTGGATTATAGCCTTTATGACACATGTAAGCGAAACAGACGAGCCTCTTGATGATTCGTACGATCAAAAAACAAGCGGTACTTTTCTTATAGGATGTTTTTCTCCTTTTCAAATGAAGATACCGGGAGCAGATTGGAATGGAGAATTTTCATCTGTACATTTAGGTGGTAATGATCGAGCTTTTTTGTCTAGCAGTGTCGGTTTACGCACCTCGGTTGTCGTTTAAATTTTTTTATGCAAGATGATATAAAAATACTTGGAATTGATCCCGGGTTTGGACGGATGGGATTTGGATGCGTGTGGGTTTCAGGAGGACATGTGACCCCACTGGATTTTGGAGTCATTATAACCGACACTCAAGATTCGCATGAGACACGGCTTCTTGCCATTGCCCAAGATCTTTCCGCTCTTTTTTTGGAACATCAACCGCAACTTGTCGCTATTGAGAAATTGTTTTTTGCGCAAAATTCAACGACAGCAATGAAAGTGGCCGAAGCGCGAGGGGTGGCATTGCTTGTCGCTGCACAATGCGGCATCCCTGTGGTTGAATTTACTCCGGCCCAAGTTAAAAAGGCTTTGACATGTGACGGTAAGGCCGGGAAAGCGGCGATGCAGCGAATGGTGAAGGATTTTTTGAGTCTCCCTACTATCCCCAAACCTGATGATGCCGCCGATGCTTTGGCAATCGCCATAACCGCCACCGGTAAAAAGTGGTAGAAAGGGAAGAAAGCTTGATCTTTAGGCTCTTTTTGGTATGATGCTCCCACCTCTTAGCGGTTTTGAAAAATGGATGAGAGGAGTTGTCCGGGGATTAGCTCAGTAGGCTAGAGCGCTTGCTTTGGGAGCAAGAGGCCGTGGGTTCGAGTCCCGCATCCCCGACCAATCAAGACATTTCAAATTTTCAGGGGAAAGCTCGATTAGAATCTGGTATCACTGAATATGCGCGGGTGTCGTATAAAGGCTATTACCGCAGGTTTCCAACCTGCTGAAAGGGGTTCGATTCCCCTCACCCGCTCCAGTCCTGCCTTTGGCAGGACTAGAATCTAGTTACTAGACTCTAGTTACTAGATTCTAGTTCAAATAGAACCAAATAAAAAATACTCCGATCCAGTCGGAGCATTTTTTGTTACACAGAATTACTCCACCACCACTCCTGTCGTAGAGACGGATGGGTCGTCAGAAAGATCGGTTGTGAGTGATCCTGCCGAGGCAGAAAGAGGCAGGTCAACCGCAGAATCCGTACAGGTCAACGAAGATGGATTGGCAAGTTTTAAAAACGTTCCCACATCATCTTGCGTTGGGGTGAATCCCACGCCAAACCAAGCTTGCGCTTGATTGATGGATGTTGGGAGAGAAGAAATGCTCCATGTCATTACTCGCGTTACCGGATCATAAGAAAGCGTCCCCACTTCTGCTGACGCTTGATCAGTCCAGTTCACATGAGAGGGGAGAGTGGTGGAGATCACAACACTTTCAAGCGGATGAAGAGAATTCGTGAGAATCCACACAATGCCATAGGAGGAAACTTGTCCCACTTTTGGTGGAATAGAACCTGTGCCTATGGGAGTTTCATCATCAAGATAATAACGAGTCTGTGCATCAAGGAGTGTATCGGATAAAAGAGTTATTGTAATCGGAGGAGCTTGAATCGCACGATCTTCCATCAAGTCCCCGGATTTTTTCACCAAGGCGGCGAGGGTCATGGTAAAAACATCCGATTGAATTTCAAGATCCATAGTGTCGGAAAGAGGCAAGGTAAAATCTATCACCCCTTCTTCTCCGCCGCTTAATTCCCCAAGTTCTTCCAATGTTTCCTCTGACCAAGTAATAATGGCACCTTTTTTTTCTCCTCCACCCAAATCGGCTTCATCCCAGACTATGGGTGTGGTGCCGTTTGGAACATCAAAAGTAAGGGTAAAGGACAAACCTTCCAAGGTTTCGGATCCCGTATTTTCAAAATCAATGGATCCGCGGAGATTTTTTCCAAGCACGGTTGTTTGACTTTCGGTAGTGCCATTCAAAATCAGATGAAAGGTCAGAGCTCCGTTCATGACTTCGGTTGTTATATCTTGAGACTCCTGGATTGTTACCGCATCATTTTCATTTACAAAGAGCGCTTGCGCTGTGAGTGTTTGAGTTCCTTCGGATGTGGAAACGAATTGCCCTTTTAAGGTAATGGTTTGGGATTCTTCGGACAAAAGCGTGGAAAATTTCCATAGAGGAGGAGAAAGGGGATCACCCTTGAGAGAAGCTTCTTGTGCAGGTTCAGCGCTTGTAATTTCAAATCCTTCAGGAATAAGAATCGTGGCCGCAGCGTTTTCCATTGTGTTGTCTCCGGTATTTTGAAAAGTGAGAGTATAGGTCACCTCATCTCCCGTGAGGGATTTTTGAGGCCCTTCGATGGCGATTTCCAACACAGAAGAATCCACGGTCACTTTTTTATTTTCCAATGTTTGAAAATTTGCATGGGTATTACTCGGCCGATAAGTGATCAATGCCTGTAAAGTTTGTGCACTCTTTACATCAGATCGAAACATTCCGCCGATCATGATTTTGCCGTCCGATTGCGGAGTCATATCCGCAAGATTCCAACGCTCACCCTCGGTAGGTTCGGGGGAAGTTTGGGTGATGGTAAATGTATCGGGAAGATGAAGTGTGAGGGTCAAATCTTCCAGACTGGTTCCGGCAATATTTTCGTAAGCGATCGTGTAATAAACCGTTTCTCCCGCTTTTACGGTGTCAGGACCTTCAAAGGTGACATGGAGCTCATCGGTATTTTCAAACAAAGTTTGAGTCCATAATAAAAATCCTCCCCAAGCCACCGCCGAGATGACGAGAAGCGCCAAAACAAGTTTAAGCAGGAAACGTGTGGATCGGGAAGAAGATTGTTTTTGCATGTGAGAAAGATTTGGCATGCGTCCATCTTTTTCCACATAGATTTTTTTCAGTTCATCGCGAATTTCTTTGGAGGATCGTTTGCGTTTTGGAACAAGCGGCATAAAAGATTATGGATTTTGTTCGACAAGGATGGCGAAAGTTTGATCAATGATATTGGAAAGAGGGGTTTCAGAGGTTTGCGCGGAAGACCAGAGTGTTTGCATGGTTTCCGGAAGTTCCACATTGATGTGAGTGTCACGATTCAATACTCCGGATTGCTTTTGAATGTATAAAGTATAGTTGGCTGTCTTTGCCATTCCGAGGAATGTTTTGATGCGACTGCCAAAAGAAGCCGGAGAAACATCGGATAATTTGAAAGGAAGTCGATAAGTGAATTGAACGGTTGAGGTGGACCCCGGAGGAGTTTGCACCCAATTGCCAAAAACGGTTTTGCCCGATTCCTCGGAAATATCAGTTCCGGAAATCGGATCGGTTTGAAGTGTGTCTTCCATGTAAGTGAGATATTCGTTCATAACCCAGTCTTCGTTTGGAATCTCAAACAAACGATCGTCAGGAATGGAAAAACCACTTGCGTGAAGAAGAGTACTGCCATTGGGCACATAAAGACGCAGGTAATCCACATTATTGACTCCGGTAAAAAGAGTTCCGGGGATGCCCTCATGTGTACGTGAGATGGTGACGGTATTGGTGAGGCTTCCATCCGTAGCCACTTGAACCGTGACATCGACATCTTCTTTGATAACGGCATCGGTTTTTCCTCCCCCGAGGTTTGCATCCACGATCATAAGATAATCTCCGGGTGTTTGTTTGATCTCTCCACTCCACCCTTGTGTAATGGTTTGTTTTTGAAGATCTTCGTCTGTGAAATACATTTGAATATCTTTGAGAGCCAATCCTGTTTGAACAGCTTGAATCACAGAAAGATATTCCATGGGTGCAAGTGATGTCAGGCGATCCAAAAGAGCGACAGATAAATCCCCGATAAACGCTTTGGGTTTGTTGATTGTTTTATCATACTCATACTCCACAATTTTTTGCGTTTCCAAAAGGAAATTTTCTTTTGTAATGGTGCGTCCATAGTCAGGCATATCAACCGGGCCCAACAGTCCAAGCAAGGTTTCCAAAAAAGAAGCATTGATCGCCATGACGCCATCAACCGTAGGACCGCCCGCTTCCTCATAAAGAGAGAGGATATTGCGCGATGAGGTGGGGAAGTCGGCAAACCAGTTGGCATCTTGGAACTCCCAGCGTGCAGTCAAAAGACGCAAAGGAGCGGGAGCGACAAATGATGTGCGCATGCTTCCTTGAAGGTCATAAGATCCTCCGCCCGGAATGGAAAGATTTTCTATGGCGCCTTTATGTATTTTGACTTCAGCGTAACTTCCCACAAATCCTCCGGTCGGTCGCAGTTCGGTTTGGTTTTGAAAAAGCAAAAGATATTGTTTGGAACCGTCTGCCCCAAGAGCTTGCCTGGCAAAATCGTTGATGGCCAAAAAAGTTTGAAGAGAGTTTTGGAGTGCGGGGAGTTGAACCGATGCTTGACCCAAAAAGATTTTTTGTTCTTCTGTAAGATCGTTTTGATCTACCGATGCAAGGAAAGCTTGAGCTTCCTCCACATAAGGGAGCACGGTTTGCAGATGAGCTCCCAGCATGGCCAATCGCGAAGTGAGATCGGTTTGCCAAGCAGATTCCAAGGAAGACCAACCTTGTGAAAGACGCAGTCCTGCATAGGAAAGACGCTCGGCAGCTTTGAGCAGTGTGGCGGCCGTATGGGCTTGAGTGCCCGGGACAGCGGAAAAGAGTTCCATACCCACCCCGAGATTTTGAAGCGAGGTTTGCGCTTCATCAAAACGGGAAACAGCTTTGGAGAACGAGCGCTCCGCCGTTTTGCTATCCATTTGAAATGCGGCTTCAGTTCCTTGTGTGAGTGAGGAAAGTCCTTGTGCACCCAAAGAGAGGATTTGCGTTTTGGTTTTTTCGATTTCTTTAACAACACTCATTGCATGGATAGGAAGAACTGTGGCAAAGGAGACAAGAAGAAACGCTGCCATGGCACGGCTCCATCCTTGTGGAAGCCTGATCCAAGGCAGGGAAAACGTACGACGAGACAATCTCGGAAAAGCGATCGGGATTTTTTGCACAGGATCTTCGACGACGTGAAGGGTCTCGGATACCTCTTGTTGCAAAGAGACAAGATCCACAAGTTCGGATTCATTTTCTTCTTCCTCAGTGTCGGGAAGATCAAAATAGGAAAAAATATCTTGCGGAGGTTTTGGGTGTGCGAATAGTTGCGCTTTGACAAAAGGCGTTTGAATAGAGGCGGGGATATACCCTTGTGATGGAATCGGTCGGTTGAAAAAATTTGGTTTGGCCAAGGGGAATGCGGTCGTATTTTTTTTGGGAGCATTCGTCAGTTGGGATTCCAAAAAGAAGCGTTGTGTGTCCTGTGGGGTTAAGGTGAGAAGATCTTCTTTTTGAGTGGCAAATGGGGAGATGGCAACAGGATGCGTAAGCAGGTTAATTAAAATGGCATCTGCCAATTCCTCCGATGGGGTGAGAGTAGGATGAGAAGATCCCAAATGAATCACATAGGGAGAAAGTTTTTGTTCCTGTGAGACATGAATGATGGGGGAGGCCGTGTAGGCAGCTCGTTTTAAATAACAAGAAGGGATCGCTTCATCAAAAGCGCAAGCCAAGCGAGCATTTTGTCGTCGCTTGAGTAGTTGTTTGAGCGTGAAAGCTTCCCGTGCGCGAAGATCAGAAAGGGAAGAGGAAGTTTTACGTTGTTTGTGAGAACCATTTTGCATAACCCTCCTTGATGGCATGTGCCATGGTTTGCCAGGAGTAAAGAGATGTGCGGATATGTCCGCGATCTATGAGTTCGTGTCGGAGCGTTTCATTTTGTAAAAGTGATTGGATGATATGTGCCATGCCTTGCATATCAGTGGGAGAAAAATAGACGGCTGCATCCCCGAGAATTTCGGGAAGACAAGATGTGTTGGAAGCAGCTACCGGCACTCCTTGAGACATGGCTTCCAGCGGCGGAAGACCAAACCCTTCAATCAAAGAGGGAAAGACATAGACGGTTGCCTGCGCATATAATTGTGAAAGTTGGGAGTCGGTGGGGTTTGGGATAAAGGTGAAAGAGTTTTTCGGAAGAAGATGAGAGGCGATCGCAAACAGTCGGTCAAGGAATAGGTCTTTTCGTCCGGCAATGACGAGGTGTAGATTGCAGTAAGTTTGTCGTAAAAGAAGGAATGCTCGGAGCAAGGTTTTAAGATTTTTGTGCGGGTAGGCATTTCCGATATAGAGGAGACAAGGGGAGGGAAGTGCGGGGAAAGGAGAAGAGTCGGAAACTGGGGGAAGCGGGGTGACCCCCTCGTAGATCGTTTGAATTTTTCCCTTTGAGACCCAAGGGAAATATTTTTGAATGCTTGTTTTTGTGTACTGTGAGACAGCGATGATTTTTTGAGATCGTTTCAAGGCTTGCGAGAGGACAAAACGATACCCCACATATTTGGTTAGATAGGTCAGTGGGTGCCTGGTGGTGATTTTAGCCGAGCGCGGTTGCTCAAGAAGGATGAGGTCATGGATAGTGACGACAAAAGGCGTTTTGATATTCCACGGTACGTTCCAATGAGGAAAATGGAGGAGATCCAACCCCTCCTTGTCCATTACTTTGGCTAAAAAGAGCTGCTCTTTGAGGCTATACCAGTGGATGGGGACACAACGTTTTTCAAAACGAGGATTTGTGATCACGCAATCTTCAAAGTTCTCGGGTTTCAGAAATAAAATATAGCGGTTCTCTTGATCTATCTTTTGCAATTGAAGGATCAATTGCTCGACATAACGACCAAGTCCGCCTCCCCCCACTTTGGGACCATACATGCGTGCATCTATCCCGATCTTCATGCCTTGTAGTATAGCAAAAAATACGCCTCTTTGGCGTGTGTGTATCCACAAGGGGAGAAGGAAATTTGAAAATTAGGAATTTTTAAAAACGCTTTTCTCAAACACCTCTAACGTTTTTTTCGCGGTTTGTTCCCAGGTATATTTTTGAGAGCGCAGTAATCCTTCTTGTACCAAGGTTTGATACAAGGAGGGAGAGGAGAGAAGTTCGGTTAATGCAAGGACGATATCGTTGCGATTATACGGATCCACAAGAAGGGCTGCCGAACCGCTGATTTCCGGAAGGGAAGAAATGGCGCTTGTAATAACCGGAGTTCCGCAAGCCATAGATTCCAACACAGGAAGGCCAAATCCTTCGTATAAAGAAGGAAAAAGCGTTACTTTTGCTTGACGATACAAAGCAGCTCGATGTTCGGGCGGTATATAACCAAGATGTCGAACCCAGCCCTCTTGTTCTCCTTTTGTGATTTTGCAGCGCAAAAATCCGGTTTGCCACCCCCATCCTCCGGCCAGAACAAAAGAGATGTCATCTCCTGTATTTTTTCGATAGAGTTTTATCGCTTCATAGACTGTACGTAGATTTTTTCTCGGCTCCAAGGTTCCCAAAAAAAGGATAGAGCGTTTTGGGAGGCGATAATATTCACGTACCTCGTCATCATAACCATCCGGTGTGGGTTGGAAATTTTTTGCGATTCCCTCGGGGATGGTTTCGATGGTATCAGGGGAAAGAGGATAACGTTTCAGAAGATCCTGCTTGGTGGAATGAGAAGGTGTGAGAATTTTGACGCAAGAGGTAATCAGATCATGGGGCATGGTAGAGGCATGCCATAGGCGCATGCGTGGAGAATAAAAAGCCGGAAAGAGATTCCAAGAAAGGTCGTGCATCATAAGGATCTTGGGAGTTTTTTCCGCCTTTGGGAGCACGTTTAAATTAGGAAGAAAAAGAAGATCCGGCTTTGGGTGAGACAGAGAAGTAAAAGGAGTTTCCAATCCCAACCCTATTTTTAGTTTGAGAATTTTATTGGGTTCAGTCAGGTGGATATGCTCCACACCATTTGGATACACCGTCCGTTCATAACGTCTTGCAATCCATTCTTTTGTAAGCGGAAGAGGAAGAGAAAAAAGACGCTCGATGTGCGGTCGTGTGGTGCCAGAAGAAAAAAGAATCCACTCATGAAAGGTGGATAAAGCAAACAGGGTGCGTAAAAGTTGGATGGTATATTCTCCCACCCCGCTTGGCGCAGGATGTGCCAAGTGACGAATGTCTACAAAAATGCGCATACATTACGTATCATAATTTTTGCAGAATTCTTTCCAAGATTGTTTCACATATTCTTGCAGACGTTTTTCGAACATTTCTTTACTGTACGTGAGTGCATGCGCACGAATTTTTTGAGAGTCATAACGTTGTTCATCAAAACGAATCAAGTGATCGGCCAATTCTTCCCAACTTTGTTCATCAAACAATTCGCCCGATAATCCTTCGATGACGGTTTCTGTCGCCCCACCCTTGTTATACGCAATAACCGGGCGACCCGATGCCATGGATTCAATCGGAGTGATTCCAAAATCTTCTTCTTGCGGATGGATGAATGCTTTGGCGTTTGCGTAAAGGTTTGCTTGTTCTTCCATGGATACTCTTCCCACAAATTCAATGTTCTTTTTTGCTTGGCGTCGCAGAGATGCTTCGACAGGGCCGGTGCCAAAAATTTTAAGAGGAAGTCCGGTGCGATTGCAAGCTTCGATTACCAAATCATAACGTTTATAAGCCACCAAACGTCCGCCGGTCAGAAAAAAAGTTTTTGGTTTGTCGGAAATGAAAAATCGGTCCGTATCCACGGGCGGGGGAATCACGATACTGTCCCGTCCATAATATTTTTTGATGCGCGCTTGGACGGTTTGCGAATTGGCGATAAACACATCCACACGATTGGCTGCCTGTCTGTCCCAAATACGCAGGAGAGACAAGAAAAGAGGGAGAGCGCTTTTTATAAAACGAGGGACGCGCAATTCTTCGATATAACTGTGTGTGTCAGACCAAAGATAGCGCGTGGGGGTATGGCAATAACAAAGATGCAAGGCATCATGTCTTGTGAGCACCCCTTTGGCAAAGGCGCTTGTGTCTGAGATCACGATGTCAAAAGGGGAAAGATCATAACTTTCGGTTGCCGTGGCCATGAGAGGGAGATACCACTGAAATTTGGATTTGATAAGCGGGGCCTTTTGAAGAAAAGAGGTTCGAATATCTTTTCCTTTGAAACGAGGAATGCGTTTGAAATCCGCAAACAATACAAAGGTTGGCGCAAGGGGCCAAATGTCTTGCAAGACCTCGAGTACTTTTTCTGCCCCGCCGTCTTGGCTTAGATAATCATGAACAAGGGCAATGGAAGGAGATTTCACAGGTCTTGTTAGTAAGCCTTTTTAAATAAAACAATCCAAGGGGTTTTGAACAAAAGATACAAATCAAGCCAAGGGCTCCAGTGTTCAATATAATAGGTGTCGAGTCGCACCTCATCTTCAAAATTTAATTCCGAGCGTCCACTTGTTTGCGCCATGCCCGTGATGCCCGGGCGAATCGTTAATACCTTGCGATGATGTGGAGCATAGTTTGCAACCTCCTCGGGCAAATGAGGACGGGGCCCCACCAAAGACATACGACCCAGGAGGACCAAATAAAATTCCGGAATCTCATCAATGCTGTATGTGCGAATAAAACGACCAACGCGTGTGACGCGAGGATCGTCTTTGAGCTTGAAGAGTGGGCCGCCTTGCCGCTCGTTTCCATATTTTTTAAGAAACTCCGGATCCTGACGAAGCAGATGCGCATTTTTTATCATGGAGCGGAATTTGAAATAGGGAAAAGATTTTCCATGCATACCCACTCGTTTCGCTTTGGATCCATCGGGAAAACGGGAAAAGAAAATATTTCCGGGCTGTTCGATACATAGAGCGATCGCGGTAAGGAGTTGGATCGGGAGGGTCAAAAGAATCAAAAGAAAAGCACCCACTATGTCAAAACCGCGTTTGTAAATTGCTCCCCAGCCGTCCAGGGGTGTTTTTTTGACCTCAATAACGGGAATACCGGCGTAAGTGTGGACATAGGATCGTCCGATTGCAGCGGCAAAAAGATCAGCAGAATAAGAAAATTCCAAATGTTCGGTATCGGCGAATTGAAGGAGGGAGAGCACAACCTCTTTGCTTGCTTCAGGATCAGCTAAAAGAATTTCATCGAGTTTATCCTGATTTTTTAGGCGGCGAATTTTGTCTTGTGCTTCTTTGGTGAAAGAAGAAAAGCTTGTGATAATTTGATACCCAAAACGAGGGTTGGTTTCAAAAAGTTGTTTGAGAGTTTTGCTTGCGCTCGTGTCTCCAATAAGAACAATGCGATGAACCCCTATGCCCATCCAAAGCAAAGATCTCTGGAGGCCGCGAATGGTGAGACGCATCAAGAAAACAAAGACAATGGAAAAAGCCCAAGCGGCTAAGGCAATAAAGCGCGATTCAAACAAGACACGCGAAAAAAAAGAAATGGCAAAAACTGCGGCCATACTGCTTGAACAGGCAAGAGCGACACGAGTCAATTCATTGCTGATGGATTTAAGACGCGTGGAATACAGACCGGCAAAAGCAAAGATTAAAATCCAAAGACAGACAACAGGGAGAAGAAAGGCGAGGTATCTTTCAAGAGTGAGATCAAAGATAACCGGGCGAAGAGCGGTGAAGGATGGAAAGAAGCGGGCATAGTAGGCGGCTGTACCTGCGGAAGCCAGAGCAAGGAAATCTGCAGGTACACGGGCTAAAGTAAAGGCGAGTTCGGAACGTTTCATAGTAAGGCTATCGTAGCAAAAATGAGGAAAAAGGGCGAGATGAATCATAAAGTATCGAATGAAAAAACCTCCCTAAGAGGGAGGTTCCGTGGGGCTTTTGATGCCCATACGCTGCAGGTAGCCTGAGATCTGTGCCTCGAGTGAATCATCAAATGGCGCGTGGTCGGTGATTGTGAGAATCAACATATCGCGGTCCAAGGGACGAATGATGCGTATGAGATCTCCAGGTTGAGGAGAGGTGTCGTGCATGGTGATTTTGTCGGCAGGAAACCATCGGTAGTCAAAGGAACCCTGTGTCGTTGTGACCCAAAAGCCGATACGATTTTTCTCATCTTCAAAAAAGAGAGGATGTCCCAAATGCATCAGTTGTCCTTGCAGATAAACAGTCTCCCCTACCTCGGAGTTTTGGACACCATAGTTCTCGAAGAAGTGGAGCTGATTCCAAGATCCTCCCGAGGGCCTCCAAAATGTGAATGCAAGAAGGATCAAGACGCAAACAAAGACACTGGTGATAAAGGAAAATGTACGGTGCAATGCGTCCCAGATTCCCTTCAGCATATCGGTGAGAGTCTTGATGAGCTCTTCATCTTCTTTGGTTCCGTGGGAGACTTCGTGACGTTGGTCGGTCATGACGACCTCCTGGTTGTGAAGGAACCGAATACTCTAGGGGTTAGATGGCGGAAAGTCAACCGGTTTGTTTTGCCTTTTTGGCGGTGCGAGTTCTTGCAGGAAACGACGGCGCGCCTCACAAAAAACATCTCGCATCATTCTCACCTGTTTTTCGGTCACGCGCGAATCATGAACCAAATCCCCATCGCGACTTGTTTGAATTTTGATGGGAAACCAAAGATGGTCATAGCGCGCATTTGTATTCACAGCGTTGTATGCAAGCGGCTTTGTTATATCTACTTGGGCATGGATGTCCATCCATCTCACACGAAACTCTTGCAAAGGATTTGGAAAAGTTTTCACATCCACATAGAGTCCCCCCATAGGAAGCTCAATGCAAAGATCAATACTTCCAAACACATCTTCAAAAAGATTAGGTGCAAATAGAGTGCATTCCTCTCTTGTCAGCAAACACGCCTTGATCACTTGGACCACGGAAACACTTCCCACAAGATTGGATTTCCAACCGCGAGGAAAGATCGTGACATTTTTAAACCATACGCATACGTCGTAGAAAAGACGTCGATGATCTTCTGGTGTGAGATGAGGCAGAACACGCATCATGCGATGTTGAGTGGATGCTCCAAGATAAGCCACTCGTTTTTTTGCTCGTTTTCCTTCCATCTTTTCCGCACACATTTCATAGAGAACCGCTTGTAGAATGATCGCTTCACAGACCAATTTCAAAGCTGGTGGAATGGTGGATGGAAGCCAAACAAGATAGGCATCCAACATTTTTTGGAAACGATGTTCAGCATCCCAGGTTTGCATTTTCGGATTCTCACGGCAAAAGGAAAGCAGTTCGGGCGGAATACGAAGTTCTTCGATAACCTGGCGCCAATCATCGTTTATAGGGGTGTGATCAAAAGAGCGAGGAAGTCTCGTATGAGTATTTTCAAAATTCTGTTGAAACACGTTTGCTCCCCGGGTTGAAGGTTTGTGAAAGAACGAGAAGCGACATCTAACCGTTATTATCTTTTTTCGTCAATCTAAAGTTTTTTATCGGATAGATAAGGTGTAAGAGCCATAAAAACCAAAACCCACCGGTTAATCCGGTGGGGCTTTGGAGTCCCAGGTCATGTCTGTAAGCCGAATTTTGTCTGCTCTCCAAATAGGCGAGAGGAGACGGCTATCTATCTAGACCTGACATTGCTGGCAGGTTCAAGCGAGCTACCAAACTTGCTCTTTCACCAAAACGGGTTTACCACACCTCCACGTCACCGTGGGGCGAGATAGGTGGCCGGTTGCCCGACCTCTTATCACTTTTCACCTTTCCCCCTCATAGTCCGGCAAAGCCGGACGACGAGGGGTAGTATTGTCTCTGTGGCACTTTCCCTAGGCTTTGGATCAGAAGTCAAGGAACAGAAAAATCCAATTCCTCGAGTTCAGATGCTTATACCTGGTCGTCGTTAACGACGTTTTTGTTAAAGACCTTGCGATCCTTTGTGGTGTTCGGACTTTCCTCGGGTTAGGATTGGGTTAAACCCATCCTTTCACGCAGCCGTCCGACATTCCTGGGACATCGCAACTATGGCAGAAAAAAAGCGTTTCGTCAATCAAAAATAGCAAAAACCCCAGCAAATACTGGGGTTTTTCTTAAAGGATGATTCCGATGGTTTGTCGTACCCTCTGCATGGTTTTTTCCGCTTTTTCTTTGGCTTTTTGCGCTCCCATATCAAGGATACGTCGTAGTTGATCCTCATCTTTGAGGTACATCAATGTTTTTTCTTGAATGGGTTGAAGCCAAGTATTGATGGCAGCAGCCAGATCGGTTTTAAAGGGTCCGTAACCTTTTCCTTCATAATTCATCACAATTTCTTCGGTCGTCTTTTTGGAGACAAGGCTATAGATCGTGAGAAGGTTGGCGATCGCCGGGCGATGCTCTGGATCATAGACAATCGTGGATTCTGAATCAGTGACGGCAGTTTTGATTTTCTTTTCCACTTCCTCCGGAGAATCTTGAAGCGAAATGTAACTACGTGGAGATTCTGCAGACTTGGACATTTTTTTGGTGGGATCATCAAGTCCCATCAAGCGGGCACCGCTTTGTCGGATGCGAACCTCAGGAATCGTAAACACTTCTCCAAAACGATTGTTAAAACGTTTAGCAATATCACGTGCCAGTTCCACATGCTGCACCTGATCTTCTCCCACAGGTACGACTTGCGTGTCATAAAGAAGAATATCAGCAGCCATAAGAACAGGATAATCAAATAGTCCAATGGAGACTGATTCTCCTTTGCCGCGGGATTTGTCCTTAAATTGAGTCATGCGTTCAAGTTCTCCCATATAGGTGAAACAATTCAGAATCCAACCAAGTTCAGTATGTTGTGGCACTCTTGATTGTTGAAAGAGAATGGTTTTATTGGGATCAATGCCGGCTGCCAGATAGACCGCGGTGGCATAGAGAATATTTTTACGCAATGCCGCGGGGTCTTGAGGGACCGTGATGGCATGGTAATCCACAATGAAGAGATGATTTTCATTGTGCTCTTGGAGATCGAGGAGAGGCTCAATGGCGCCAAAATAATTGCCGATATGGAGGACTCCGCTTGGTTGTAGAGCGGTTAAAACGCGTGACATATGAAAGTATGATAACAGGGGAGAGGGGGTAGTTCAATTTTTGGTGTGTGAAAGAGGTGAGTCATGATAAAATAATACCAATCATTTATGTCTCTTTTTCGACCAACTTTTGAATCTTTTCCATCTGTCACCCCCGTGGAGGCGGGGGTCCGGCGCACTTCGGAAATTCTTGGCGAAGCCATCATGGATTCTGTTTCAAGTGTTCGCGATTCTTTGCCCGAACAACACCGCGCACACTTTGAAACTCTGCGACAGGAGATCATCACTTTTACCGAGGTTCATGGGATTTCCAGAGAATCTCTTGGCAAGCCCGACCTCCTGCGCGAGGCGACCTATAAACTCTCCATTCCAGATCTTGAACGACTCGCTCTCCTTCTCGAACGCTTTGAATATCTTCTCAAGAATGGGGAACCAAAGAAAGAAGACTATGCTGAAGCCCTTGAACACGCCGAACGTCTTTACCATCTTCGTGAGCAATACGATTCTCAAGTCTCCCTTCTTGAACAAGTAGGCATTCTCAAAGAAGGAGTCATCCTAGGCATAGATGGTCATGAACATCCCGTTCCAACTCTCGAACAAATCGCCATGCGTCTGTTTGAACGCCGCGAGATTCTCAAAACCAAACACGACCAAGGCTTTACCAAACTCCTTCTTGTTCCATTCGGAATGAGCCTTGATTCCCTCCAAGAAATCTTCAAACAATTCCTTCTCAAGTACAAAAGGGATAACCCAGACTTTGATCTCAATACCAATGAACCTCTCTGGACATGGCCAAGATATCAAGGAGCAGACATAGGGGATTCTCCAGACCTTGTCTATGAGCCACAGTCTTTTGATAAGGAAGGTCATGGGGGGAAGACAAAGATGGAGATATTGAAAGGACAAGAGACCCCGGGTCAAGCCCGGGGTGACAATGGTCGCACGAGTAATTATGGTCAGAAAGATGACAATGGATGGAAAGGTTGGACTGTTCATCTTCTCCAGCCTTCAAATCCGAACAAACAAGACACTGAAACTCCCAAAGGTTTTGCTTCCATTCCCCGCGAAGGCCAAGGAACACCTCAAGGAACCAAAAACCCTCGACCCCCTCTTGAAGCAAGCAAATCTTCCGATGAATATCTTTCCATTCTTCAAAAAGCTCGAGAGTATGAAGACTCTCCCTATCACGGTGAAACAGGCATGACTCCAGAAGATTGGATCACAGCCTTTATGATCCACCTTTTTGAAACAGGAAAACCTCTTGATGATGCATGGAACCCCACAAACAAAGAAGGTGTCTCTTATCTTGCAGGAGCTTTTTTTCGGTCCTTCCTCGCTGTGCCTTACGTGTATTGGAGCCGTGGCAATCGTCAGGCTGACCTCGACGGGGGTGGTCCTCGTGCTCGGGTTGGGTCCGCTGGTTTGCGGTCTTCGGTGGTGGTTTAACCTTTGATGTCTATGTCTCTTTTTCGACCAACTTCAGAATCTTTTTCCTCTGCCGTCCCTGCGGAGGTAGGGGTTAGATGCGCTTCGGAAATTCTTGGCGAAGCCGTCATGGATTCGGTTTCAAGTGTTCGCGATTCTTTGCCTGAACAATATCGCGCGCACTTTGAAACTCTGCGACAGGAGATCATCACTTTTACCGAGGTTCATGGGATTTCCAGAGAATCTCTTGGCAAGCCCGACCTCCTGCGCGAGGCGACCTATAAACTCTCCATTCCAGACCTCGAACGACTCGCTCTCCTTCTTGAACGCTTCGAGTATCTGCTTGTCCACAAAGAACCTCGTGAAGGAGTCTCCGAAGCCATCGAGTATGTCGAGAAGTTTTATCACCTCGAAAAACAATACACTTCTCAAGTAGAATTTCTTGAACAAGTAGGCATTCTTAAAGAAGGAGCCATCCTAGGCATAGACAACAAGAAGTACCCCATCCCCACCTTGGAACAAATCGCCATGCGTCTGTTTGAACGCCGTGAGACTCTCAAAACCAAACACGACCAAGGCTTTACCAAACTCCTCCTTGTTCCATTCGGAATGAGCCTTGATTCCCTCCAAGAAATCTTCAAACAATTCCTTCTCAAGTACAAAAGGGATAACCCAGACTTTGATCTCAATACCAATGAACCTCTCTGGGTATGGTCAGAGTATCAAGGAGCAGACATAGGGGATTCTCCAGACCTTGTCTATGAGCCACAGTCTTTTGATAAGGAAGGTCATGGGGGGAAGACAAAGATGGAGATATTGAAAGGACAAGAGACCCCGGGTCAAGCCCGGGGTGACAATGGTCGGACGAGTAATTATGGTCAGAAAGATGACAATGGATGGAAAGGTTGGACGGTTCATCTTCTTCAACCTTCAAACCCAGACGAACAAGACATTGAAACTCCCAAAGGTTTTGCTTCCATTCCCCGCGAAGGCCAAGGAACACCTCAAGGAACCAAAAACCCTCGACCCCCTCTTGAAGCAGGTAAATCTCCCAATGAATATCTTTCCATTCTTCAAAATGCTCAAGAGGATGAAGACTCTCCCTATCATGGTGAAACAGGCATGACTCCCGAAGATTGGATCACAGCCTTTATGATCCATCTTTCTGAAACAGGAAAACCTCTTGATGATGCATGGAACCCCACAAACAAAGAAGGTATCTCTTACCTTACAGGAGCTTTTTTTCGTTCCTCCGTCCGTGTGCCTTGCGCGGGTTGGGGCCGTGACCGTCGGCGGGCTTACTTCAACAGGGATGTTCCTCGTGCTCGGGGTGGGGACATTGGTTTGCGGTCTTCGGTGGCGGTTTAATCTTTGACCTTTAATTTTTGTCCTTTTTTATTCTTTATTTTTATCCTTCATCGTATAGCGTCCGGTTATCACTTACGTGATGACTGATCACATACCAGGGAAAGATTTTTATCGGCAATAGTCACCCGATGCTAGTCGGGCTGCCGAGCAATATCAACTATCTTTCCCGCTCAATGTGCCAAATATGACGAGATATCGTCCTTGGCATAACTTAAAAACCACCGGCATTTTGATCCGTACCCCAAAAAGTGGACACAGGGAAAAAACTACACATGCATTAAAAGATGATTTCTGTATCCCACAGGAGTCATCTTTTTTAAGTTCCATTGTGGTCGTTTGTGATTGTAGTATTGCATA
>Ga0209417_1003583_pt1 | contig 20463 bp, 17 predicted proteins | sample RifGroF2_FD_184002 | JGI IMG/M metagenome (GOLD analysis project Ga0209417, IMG submission 184002) | Groundwater microbial communities from Rifle, Colorado, USA - Groundwater F2 (SPAdes) (version 2) | ecosystem: Environmental > Aquatic > Deep subsurface > Groundwater | place: Rifle, Colorado... | reverse complement strand
GGCGATACTTGTTTATCCCGGCGCGTATGTTGGGGGGAATTATTCCCCGGTCGGAGGCGTGTACATCCGCAATGAGGCGGAAGTGCGCCTGGGCGAATCATGGATGCAGGGAGCGGTGGCGCTTGCGTGGGATTGTGTCCAGGCGGACGCGAAGGGCGGAGGCAGGGGAGGCAATGTTGTCCTTCACGAATTTGCTCACCAGCTTGATCAGGAGAGTGGTCCCGCGGATGGATCGCCTGTTTTCGACAGGGATATAGCCGCGACGGAATGGGCCGCGATTTTTTCGAGGGAATATAAGAAGCTTTGCCTGGAGGCTTCCCATGGCATACATGATGTGATTGATGAATACGGCACTGTCAATCCCGCTGAATTTTTCGCCGTGGCCACAGAATGTTTTTTCGTTAAATCCCGCGAAATGAGAAAAAGCCACTTTGAGCTTTATGAAGAAATGAAAAAATATTACAAGCTTGATCCGGCAAACTGGTAATTACGGATGAACGAAGAAGTCATATACTCTATTATCATCCCTGCCTATAATGAGGAAGAATATATCTCAAAAACGTTGACCTCTGTAAAGAAGGCCATGGAAAATATTGCCGACATAAAGGGCGAACTGATAGTTGTGGATAACAATTCTTCCGACAATACTGCCGCAACAGCCCGTAGTTTTGACGCTCTTGTCGTTTTTGAGCCTCACAATCAGATATCAAGGGCGAGAAATGCCGGGGCGGAGGCTGCCCGCGGCAAGTTCCTGATTTTTATGGATGCCGATACGACAATGCCGGAAGGCCTTTTAAAGAATGCCCTCTCTAATCTTCTTTCGGGCCTTTGCTGCGGAGGCGGAACGATTGTTACTTTTGACAGTGTTCTTCCATGGTACGGGGAAGCTGCCAGAAAGTTTTTCAACTGGCTTGCCGTTAAAAGCGATTTTGCCGCAGGCTGTTTCATATATTGTCTGAAAGACGCTTTTCAGGGGGCCGGTGGTTTCAGCGAAAAAGTCTATGCGAGCGAGGAAATATGGTTTGTCCGGCGTTTATGCGCGTGGGGCAGACAGAAAAACATGGACTTCAGAATAATAAGTGAATTTCCGGTTGTTACTTCAGGCAGAAAACTGAAATGGTTTTCTTCCTATCAGTTTTTCGCGTTTCTTTTCCTGACCTGTTTTTTCCCTTTTGCGCTTCGTTCCAGAAAGCTTTGTTTTCTTTGGTACAAACACCCCGTGGAAAAGGAAAAATAAAATAAACATTAAAAGCTTAACAAAAGCAAGTTGCTACTTATCACGCGGGGGCAGGCCGTGGTCAGATCCCGGGGTGCTGATCACTTGGAGCAAGACCCTAATGAAACCTTCTTTTTCAATCTCCGTACTGCCTGTTAATTTTCAGCAGAATATTTGCGGGGCAAAGGGCAAATAGGCATAATATCTCGCCAGACCGTATCAATTGAAAGAATTTCAAGTTCCATGTCCACGAAGATTTCGTTGTTTTCCAACATAAGAATGTTGACTTCCAGAACTCAACGTGTTAGATTTTTTCCTGTTCATGCGTACTCCTCTTTGTGGAATTAGTTCATACTAAAAGATTATGCTGGGGGTACGCTTTATCAGGCATTGACAGTTGCTTAATCGCACCCAGTTGACATGGTAACTCAAAAAAACCACAGAAAGGAACCCGCAATGGCCCCAAATGAGATATCACCCGGTAAATCCCCGATGAAAAGCCGATTTCTGCTAATCATCGCCTTTATTTTAGCGGCATATATGGCGGAATGCCCCGAAGCCTATGCACATGACGCTCCGCCGCCAAAACCGGCTATTATTGATGTCAAGAACCATGGCGCCAGCCAGAACAAATCCCCGTCCGAAAACACGAAAATTATTCAGGACTGCATAGACTCGATGCAAGTAGGGCAGACCTTGCTGATAAATGGAAAATACCGGATTCTTGGTCTATACATAGACGGTAAAAACAATATACGAATCTCAGGAAACGGCTGTTTGATTTTGTCCGGAGCAAATCCAAAAGCTTATATTTTTGAATTAAAAAATAATATACGCGACATTCAAATAGACTCGCTTGAATTAACTGGTGAAAACGGGAAGGGCATTGCTTTTATAGGTAACAGCAAGGATTGCGAGGCTTACCTGAGTGATCATTATGGGACCCGTCCGGATATGAATGCCGCGGAATTGGAGACGAAACTCAGGATTATTCTCAACAATAGCGCCAGCCAGAAATCCGCATATGGGCAAACTGCCATCGGCAATAATTCCGGCCAGTCGATTAATAATGTGATATTCAAAAATCTCTTCATTCACGACATCAATATCGGCATCTCTCTTAACGCCGACTTGGGAGGTGAATATAGCAACGCTCAAGTCATCGGCAATAAAATATGTAACCTGATTGGAGCTGCCCCAGGGCAGGGCTATGGTATTCACCTGGCAGCTACGGCCAATTGTATAATTAAGTCCAACACCATAGTAAACGCCTCGAGGCACTCAATATATCATGCCAAAACGCGGAACGACGCCGGTTCAGGAACGCTTATTCAGAACAATACCATCTTGGACCACCGGAAATCAGTGGCGAATTCCAGGCCACCGGGCTCCACCGGTTGGATTCGCGCCGCAATGGAAATCTGCCGATCGAAATCCGTCCTGGTCGAGCGGAACACTATTAACGCCTGCTATGATACCTGCATGTGCATTTCCAGAGATACCGTCCAGGGATATTCCTGTTCAAATATCACCGTGACAAACAATCAATTCAGCAACCGGCAAAACGATTCACCTTACATCGTCATCGGAGAACAATACGCTTCAAGCGATTACATCACGGAAGGTATCAAAATCACTGACAATACTTTCAAGGCGTCTTCTCCCGGATATGACGTGCAAATCCTTCAGGGCAAGAATATTATGTTTTCAAATAACAACTTTTTCCGGACCGGAGCGGAAAGCAATATCAGTTTTATCCGCCTTGGTCATGACGCATATATTTTCACTCAGTCAGATATCAATCAGCTCACGTTTGTCGGAAATCGGTATTCAGGACCGCCAGGGAATTCCGATACTGTCGCGTATTTTATTGCTTCAAAACTCAGTGACGGTACCTCCAGTGTCAATATAAACAAAAACTCATTGAAATTTGTCTCCCATCTATGGTGTTGCGGTGACAATAACAATAAGAATAAGACAATTAGCAATCCAAATTTTGTGTTGAAAAATAAAAAGGCAAAATAGATATCTAAAACCTTACCGGATTTACTTTTTCCACGGTGTTTTTTCACAAAAATCACTCTGGGTACGCCCCCGCTGATTAACTTGTAATAGATTTTACATTAAGTATTTCCACGATTTTTAAAAATCTAATGTAACCGTGTAATTTTATTTTTTAGTATATGAAAACTGCATTTAGGTGAAAATCAATCCAACAGGGAATGCTTTGCCCCATGATTTGTATTGATACACTTCCACGTTGTACATGCAATAACCGCATAAACCGACGAGTTGAAAATGGAACTTGAAATTTCTTATCTCTACGGCAGAAAACATCTGCCCGTTTTTCAGTTTTTCATCTGCTCAATTTTCAATCAACATCTGCTTTTTCATAAAAACAGGAAAATTTCAAACATAATTACTTGTATTTGTTGGTCTTTATCCTTGCCCGGAACTCGTTGTTTCCCTACACCTACAGACATTTATTCTTCAGCTAGATAACCTTCAAATGTATCAAAATTTGTCTCTTCTGTCATTGCCGTATCCAATGCGTTTTCATAAATCTTTTCGTCAGTATTGCCATTATAAGTTGCTAACATTTCTAAAATTGGCATTGCCCAATTGATTTCCTCAATGCGTAACCCTAAATCATTTACAGCTTTTTTTGTAGCAATCTCGAATTCTTCTATATTGTCTACTTTAGCTGTAACATTAGTATATGCACCTAAACAACCATCAAGAATATCATTTTTAGGGTCTCCTTTTATGTGTACCAAACCTAGCCATACTGACTTTAAAAGTTCTTCTTGTTTCTTATTTTTTACCATACTCATAGTTAAGTCCTTTTTTAAATTCAGGATAATCATAATGTGTTGGCTTTAAGCCCCCCTTGCTATTTACCGCATGATAGTGAGGAGGATTTTCATTTTTTGCAGGATGATGTACTGCTGCTTGTCCTTTGGGGATTTTGGCTTGAGATGCATCTTTTGCAACTTTTTTTGTTGGGGTTTTTACTGTCACTCCGGGTACGACCCCTCGGTTTTCCCCCTCGGCAATTATCCGGAAATTTTAATAAGTAATGCGCAATCGGATATCCAGACATCCGGATTTTCCGGACTGATAATGATTTTCTTGTCTGCGGTTTCCACCATAACGAAATCTTTATAATTGGCGCTGGTGGAATACACCCAGAATTTACCGTATTTACGGTCCCAGAACAAGCCGGTTGCCGCAAAAAGTCCGCCGTTGCCGCATAATCTGATGCCGCAACAAATGCTTCCGGGAAGCCGGTAGCATTTCACAACCGAGCCAAATTCTTTTTTGCCCGAACGATAATTAACCGTCAAACGCAAGTCATCAGATATTTCAAACGATTCAGGTGTCCACAGGTAGCATAAAGCAGAAACCAGCAAGAGAAATATCCCGGCAATCAACAGCGGACGGATAAACATTGCGCCAATCAGAAACCCCGTAGCCAGGAACAAAATAAATCCGGTAATCCAACAGATGCAAGCGCTAGTTTTGACCGTATTCTGTTTCATTTGCTTTCCCTCCTTCTGCTAATTATCAATATAATATATTAGGGAAATATCCAAAGACAAGCCGATATTGTGTCATCCGAGTTTCATTGAGGGGGGGCATTGAGGATGGTCATTTTTTTTCAGAATGCACTTCTAGCCTGCCTACTGACTGAGCGAAGCGAGGGAGACTGGCAAGGCAGGCGGAACAGCATGTATGACGTTGGAAAACCCAAGCGCAATTCACGTTCTCGATTTTCGGTTTTTTAAAATAGTTCTAAAATAAAGTCTGCTATGGACGGGACTGTGGCCGTTACTATAATTGGTGCGCCCGGCGAGAATTGAACTCACAACCTTCTACTTCGGAGGCAGATGCTCTATCCAATTGAGCTACGGGCGCATTCCAGATTATTTCTGTGAGACCTTTATTATAGTTTAATATCCTTTTCATTCAATATCTGATATGCGGTTTCTTTCAAGAGATCGCTGTTTAATGTGAGGATACATTTTTCAAGAAGGGCCGTGGACTGTTCACTTTTTTTGTTAGCGAGGACAGCCATGGCGTTCCTTCTCAAACGCGTAATTCCCGTATGGGCGAGGGGGGTATCCGCTATTGTTTTCTCTATTTCTTTTGCGGATGAGAGGAGAAGCCATTGCAGATCAATTGCGACTGGAGGCGGAATATTTGAGTCCGGGCATGAGCTTGTGCATATATCACAGCCGAAAATCCATTCACCCAGCATCTTTCTTTCTTCTGCCGTCAGAATGCCCTTTTTTTCCATGCTGAGATAACTTATACAGCGGTCAATTTCAAATGCTTCGTTTTTCTCTCCAATTGCTCCGGCGGGGCATGATTTACGGCATTTTGCGCAGTTCGAGCATGGTATGTCGACAGCTTTGGAGGAATGATATTCCGGCAGGGATAGGCTGCTGATTATGGAGCCTATGCAAATGCCGCTTCCCTCATCGGGGCAGAGAATGCATGAATTCATTCCGATTTTGCCGAGTCCGGAGATGGCGGCGAGCGGTTTTTCCGCAAGCGGTTTTGTGTCAATACATATTTCCGCGCGAATTTCCATCCCGGAAAATTCCGAGAGTCTTTCAAGAAGGCCTTTCAATAGAAAATTCAGGTGGATATGGTAGTCGGTTTTATTTGCGGCATATCCGGCTATAAGGCCTGATAATTCATCGCATTCAGCTTCGGGAAGCTTATTTTTAGAGGCCGGGACCATGCGAAAGGGAAGGGCGGTCATTATCAGGGATTTTCCCCAGGGGAAAGCTGATATTATATCAGCTCTGGCGGCGGCTGTTTTTTTAATATACCCGGGCCATTTGCTTATTTTGTTTCCCTGGAAAAAGACATTCAGTTCAGAGGAAAGGACTTTCATCTTTTTCGTATCTAAAGGAATTGAAGCTATGGATGTGAACCCGGAGATTTCGCACTCCTTCTCCATAAGCTCATAAAAGGCGGATTTTTGATTAATAATCCCCATAATCGTTTATATATCCTTTGCTTTCAAATATCAGGGGGGCTATATTATACATTCCGATTATATTATTTTATAATAAAACTAAAATATTAAGGAGCAAATAAAAATGTCAGCAATTTATGATGTTCATGCCCGTGAAATTCTAGATTCCCGCGGTAACCCCACGCTTGAAGTGGAAGTAACCCTTGACAGCGGTGTCATAGGAACAGCGGCTGTTCCATCAGGCGCTTCAACCGGTGAAAATGAGGCATTGGAACTCAGAGACGGCGATAAGAAAAGGTATAACGGCAAGGGCGTATTGACTGCCGTTGAAAACGTCAACGAAAAGATATTCCCCGAAATAGAAGGAATGGATGCTCTCGACCAGATCGGCGTGGACAGCGCCATGATCGAGCTTGACGGGACAAAGACCAAAAAGAAACTCGGCGCAAATGCCATACTCGGAGTTTCCCTTGCGACAGCTCATGCCGCGGCTAAATTTCTTAATATCCCGCTTTTCAGATATATCGGCGGCACAAACGCCAAAGTTCTGCCCATACCGATGATGAATATAATCAACGGCGGCGCTCATTCAGACGCTCCCATTGATTTTCAGGAATTTATGATCAGGCCCATAGGCGCGACGAGCTTCCGTGAAGGGCTCCGCATGGGCGCTGAAGTGTTTCATGCTCTCAAGGGTGTTCTCCACAAAAGAGGGCTCAGCACGGCGGTTGGCGATGAGGGCGGTTTCGCTCCCAATCTGAACGGCGTGGAAGATGCTTTGAACGAGATTATGGAAGCCATAAAAGCGGCAGGTTATAAGCCCGGGCGCAAGTCCGAGGGCGGAGATGTCTCAATCGCGCTTGACGTAGCAGCCAGCGAATTTTTCAAGAGCGGCAAATATGACTTCAAAAAAGAAGGCAAAGGCGTAAAGAAATCTTCAAGCGAGATGGCGGATTATCTTGCTGAACTCGTCGCGAAATATCCTATCGACTCAATCGAAGACGGCATGTCCGAAAATGATTGGGAAGGCTGGAAGATACTTACCGAAAAGCTCGGCAAAAAAGTACAGCTTGTCGGAGATGATTTGCTTGTAACGAATGTTGAATATCTCTCCAAGGGCATCAAGGAAAAGGCCGGAAATGCCATACTTATAAAAGTAAACCAGATCGGTACTCTTACAGAAACCCTTGACGCCATTCAGATGGCACACAGGGCCGGATGGAACGCCATCGTAAGTCACAGATCAGGCGAAACTGAAGATACGACAATCGCGGATATCGCTGTAGCGTTGAGCACCGGACAGATAAAGACCGGCTCCGCCAGCAGAACAGACCGCATCTGCAAGTACAACCAGCTTCTCAGAATTGAAGAGATGCTCGGTGATCTTGCCATATATGGATGAGGTGACTGTCAACGGTTTTGAAAGCGGAAGGAATATTTTATCCCTTCCGCTTTTTTGCTGAATGACGAAAATCTTTTCAAAACGCTTGTTTGAGCAAATATGAATTTGAGAGCCGAAAGACTTAAGCCCTACGCCATAAAAGGCCTGAACTGCCTGAAGGACTTCCGTTTTGTGGTGGCCGTTTATATTGTAGCGGCCCTTGTGTCGTGTACAGTTAAATATATTACGTCAAAAGGCGATCCCGGCGTGTATCCCATTTACAGGCAGGCTTTTTTCAATCTTATTCAGATGAATGACCTCTACAAGGTATATCCGGGAATTGATTATTTTCTTTATACTCCGACATTTCCCATTCTCATAGCGCCGTTTGCGGTGCTCCCGATGAGCTTGGGCGCTGTTTTGTGGGGTATCGCGAATATAATCCCGTTTATTATCGCGATAAAGCTTCTTCCTCTGAGTGAATTCAGGAAAGTGTTGGTGGCGTGGCTGGTGTTTATGCCCGCGCTGAACAACCTTCAGCATTTCCAGAGCAACGTCATAGTCTGCGCTCTGATACTGCTGGCCTTTGCTTCTTTTGAAAGAGAGAAACCGCTCTGGGCGGCGCTTTGCCTGGCTTTGGGCTTCTTCATAAAAGTGTACGTCATAGGTTTTGCCGTGATATTTCTTTTTTATCCGCAGAAAATAAAGTTCCTTGTATATATGGCGCTTTCATTCGCGGCGTTTCTTGTACTGCCGCTGCTTATAGTGCCGCATGATCATTTCCTTTTTCTTTATGAGCGTTGGTTTGACGCTTTGCGGCTGGACACTTCCAGCAATATAAATTTTATGGGGATACTGAAAGGGTGGTTCAATATATATATTCATGAAGTTCATATACAGATGTATTCCCTTTTGTACCTGATACTGCCGCTTTTTCTTTTTTTCAGGTACAAAGAGTTGAAGTTCAGGCTTCTCTATATGGCCCTGCTTCTGATATGGGTTGTCATATTCAGCCACAAGGCGGAATCGCCATCTTATGTGATAGCCGTAACAGGAACGGCATTATGGTTTACGGCGCAGAATAAATTCAGAATGAGATATATCGCCCTTATAGTTTTCATGTTTCTTTTTACCTGCCTTTCCAGCACCGACCTGTTTCCGAGGCTTTTCAGAAATTTTTTTTTCACGCCCTATGGAATAAAAGCAATTCCCTGCATAGTTATTTTCTTTGTCTGCATATATCAGCTTTTGAGTTTTACCGTCAAGAAAAAACAGGAAAAGAAAGAGCTTGCCGATGCCTGAACATACCGTTATAATTCCTGTTTACAATGAAACTCAGAGGATTTCCCTTACTTGTGATAAAATACTGGAATTTCTAGAGCATCAGGATTACTGTTTTCTCTTTGTGAACGATGGTTCCACCGACAACACCTTGGACATAATCATGGAAAAAACCAAAGGCGCTCCTGCTGACAAAATAAAATATATCTCACTTGAAAAAAATATGGGCAAAGGCGCTGCCGTGAAAAAAGGTGTCGAACATGTCGAGACTGAATACCTGTGTTTTATGGATGGCGATTTGGCGTATTCGCTGGAACAGCTGATTACTCTTTTTGATGCCCTGAAAAACGCGGATATGGTTATAGGCAACAGAACGCTTGGCCGCGAAGACCAGAAGAACATTCCGCCGCTTCGCAGACTGCTCGGCTGGGGTTTCAACCGTCTCATCAGGGTTATAATGCGGATGCCGTATAACGATACGCAGGCGGGCATGAAAGGTTTCAGGACGGAAGGCGCGAAAAAGATTTTCAGCAAACAGATAATAAACGGTTTCTCCTTTGATGTGGAACTGATATTCATAGCTAGAAAACTCGGGTACAAAGTAGGCGAAATTCCCGCTTATGTTCAGGACGACCATACCGAAAAAAATTCCAAAGTCAATCTTCTCAAAGATCCCATTAAAATGTTTTTCAGCCTCTTCCTGATACATTATTATAATTGCAAAGGCAAATATTAACGGAGGAGATTTTTATTATGGCTGACGATCGTTTATTGTTGAAAAATGCCGTGATTGTCAATCCCTTGCAATCTTCTGTTTTTACTGGAGATTTGAGGGTTAAGGGAAATGTAATTGAGGAAGTCGCCGAAAACATCAGCGAAAAAAACGGAGATGATGTTTTTGACCTTTCCGGGAAATTGCTTATGCCGGGGCTCGTTGATACACATGTTCATTTTTCGAGTTGTCCCGACGGGCATTTCATGCTGGCAAAAGCCGGCGTGACAAGCGCCCTTGACATGGCTGGAAACCCCGATGAAATCATAGGTGGTTTCATGAAGCGGGGATCTGGGTTAACCCTTGCTTTCCTCTATCCTCTGATTCCGGGGGAAAGCATTTCAGGAACATCGCCATCTGAAGATGAACTCGAAAAGGCTATAGAATACGGGTTGAAAAATGGAGCGTTGGGCATAAAAATCGTTGGAGGGCATTACCCGTTAGGAAGGGACGCTACACGAAATGCCATACGCATTGCCCGAAAGAAAAACTGCTGGATTGCGGTACACGCCGGAACGCTTGAAACTCCCGGAAACATCCGGGGAATGGAAGAACTTGTTCAGCTGGCGGAAGGCAATCCGCTTCATGTCGCGCATGTCAACTCATATTGCAGAGGTACGGAGGGCCGCAGTCCCTTGGAAGAAGCCCAAAGAGCTATTGACGCATTGAAAAAAGCTCCCAACTGTCATTCTGAATCATATCTGGCCCTGATAAACGGAACAAGCGGCAGGCTTGATGAAAATGGAATTCCTAAAAGCGAGGTTACGAAACGTTCCCTGCTTCACGGCGGATACACGGCGGATGCCGAAGGGATTAAAAAAGCCATTCTCAGCGGCTGGGCAAAAGTAAATTATCATGATCAGAAAAAGCATGAAGTCGTTTTTCCTGAGCCGGCCGAAGCCTTGGATTTTTACATGAAGCTGAATACCGATGTAAGATTAAGCTTTCCTGTGAACTCACCTGTTTCAGCGATTCCGATAGCGCTTGCCAAGGATGAAAAAGGAAAGTTCATAGTTGACGCGCTCTCAACTGACGGAGGGGAAATTCCTAGAAATATCACACTGAAACAAGGACTTTGTCTTGTTAATTTCGGCGCAATGACAATTAATGAACTGGCGTATAAAGCGTCTTTGGCCCCTGCGCGGATGCTCGGCCTGAATGACAGAGGTTATATCGCCGAAGGCGGCATAGCCGATTTGATAGCGGTAAATCCTTTGACGTCCCAGGCGGAACTCTCGATTGTGGAAGGACAGATAATAATGCGTGATGGGAATGTATGCGGCAAAGGCGGGAACTTCCTGACAACGCATAATGGTAAAGAATTCTTCAGTTCCAAATCGATTGCCGGCAGAACGACGGAACCTGACTGGCTTAAATAAATAATTTCAGGGAGACTTTTATGCACAGAGAAAGGCTGACAATAGGAATTGTCGGGGGCTTGTGTCCGCTGGCGACCGCCGATATTTATCTCAAGGCCATGAAAGAGGTAAAATCCCGTCATGGCGATGCTGATTACCCGGATATAATAATCAGCGCCGCGCTGGAACAGGAAGAACGCGGCAACAGTTTTGATGACAGCTCTGTCCGTAATTATGACATGTCCCACAGGGTGCTCTATATATATCAGGTTACAAGAGAACTGAAAGAGCGGGGCGTGGACAGAATACTTGTGCCTGATTTTCTCAGTTACAGTTTTGTCAAAACCATAAGCGATAATATCAAAGTACCTCTTGTGGATATTGTCGGTGTGCTGGTGACGGGGCTTAAAGAGAAATGGCCTCAGGCCTCAAAAATAGGTCTTCTCACTACAAATTTATCCATAGAGAAAAAGGTTTTTGACGAGAAATTCGAGAGGAGCGCCCTTCAGATTATTTATCCTGATAGGGATATTCAGGATAATATGGTCATGGAGGCAGTATATGGACCTGAAGGGGTAAAAAGAGGTGTTTTAAAAGGCAGGCCGGGAGAATTGATTCGAAAAGCCTGTGAGCATTTATTTTCAAAAGGCGCCGAAGTTGTGATGTCCGCGATTACCGAATTGCCTCTGATTGAAAGACAGTATTATCCGGAGAAAAATTATTTTGACTGTAATGAAGCCATAGCCAGGGCGATTGTCAGTGACGTGGACGTTTCATTGCCGAAACTTGAAAAATACGGTACTATCGGAATACTTGGCGGGCTTGGGCCAGCGGCGACCGTTGACATATTTGACAAGATTATAAAAAACACTCCGGCATCGCGTGATCAGGAACACATAAAAGTAATAATCGAAAATAACCCCCAGATACCTGACCGCACCGCCGCCCTGAAAGGAAAAGATGAAAACCCCGGGATTGCCATGCTCGCTACAGCTGAAAAACTCAGGGACGCAGGAGTTGATTTTATAATTGTCCCATGCAATACCGCCCATGTATTTTTGAAAGATATTCAGCAACATATAAAAACCCCCATCCTGAGCATGATTGAGGAAACCGCGGAATATATCGCAAAGGACTTTCCTAAACTTAGAAAGGCAGGCTTGCTCGCGACTTCGGGCACCGTCGGCTCAAAGGTATATGAAGCGCCTCTCCAGTCGAAGAATATCGCTCTTCTTGTTCCCTGTCCCGAAACACAGGAAAGTTGTGTAATGGAGGCGATTTACGGGAAAGGCGGTATTAAGGCCGGGAATAAAACCGGAACACCAAAGGAACTGCTTTTGAAAGCGGCCCGGGAACTTGTCGCTAATGGCGCTGAACTTATTATTCTGGGTTGTACCGAAATTCCTCTCGCGCTGAAAAATGGAGACATCGAAGTTCCCTTTATTGATCCAACGGAAATACTCGCGAAATCAGCGGTCAGGTATGCGATGAATAAGATGAAGCCTTCAGGAATGGATTAATCAGCTTCAGGATATCCAGCCGCCGCCGAGAAGTTTGTCCCCGTCATAGAAAACAGCGGCTTGTCCGGGAGTAACCGCCCTCTGCTGTTTTTCAAAATCAACCATGTAAGATGACGCGCCGCATGGCGTCAGTTTGGCTTTTACCGGTTTGCTCCTGTATCTTATCTGCACTTCGCATTCAAACGATTCGGTTTTCGCCGGACATTGCCAGTTTACGTTTTCTACTAGCATATTCTCTGAAAAGAGCCTGCCCTCATCGGCGCTCAGGTAAACATTGCCTTTATCTATTTTCCATACGTATGCCGGTTTGCCGAGGGCTATTCCGAGCCCTTTGCGCTGTCCGATGGTATAGAGATGTATGCCGTTATGTTCTCCGAGTGCCTTTCCGTCATCCCCTATGATAAATCCTTTTTGCGGAAGGCCGTTGAAAAGCCTTCTCAGCGTTTCGGAAAAAGCCTCATCTCCGATACCGAAGCAGGCGTCCTGGCTTTCCGTTTTTTCGGCGTTCGGCAGACCTATGCGCCTGGCGTATTCGCGGACTTCCTTTTTGGTCATTGTCCCCAAAGGCATGTGAGTGGAGGCCAGTTGTTCCTGAGTGAGCGCGAAAAGAAAATACGACTGGTCTTTCTGCGAGTCAATTCCTCTGTGCAGTGAATACGTAGGGCCTGCATTCTGACGTACTATGGAATAGTGTCCGGTGATAATGCCTTCAGCTCCTATTTTACGGGCATAGTCGAGAAGTCTTCCGAATTTCAGATAACGATTGCATAGGGCGCAGGGGTTCGGGGTTCTGCCTGACGCATACTCTTCCCATCCTTTTTTTAATACTTTCGCCGTGAAATCCTCTCTGACATCCAGAAAATAATGCGCTATGCCAATGGAGTCAGCCGTCGTTCTGGCATGAAGGTCATCATCTATTCCGCAGCACGATTTCCGTTTTTCGGTATTTTCGTCACAGGACTTCATTTTCAGGGTTACGCCGATTACCTCGTAACCTTTTTCTTTGTAAATGGCGGCGGCAACGGAAGAGTCCACTCCGCCGCTGATTGCCGCCACTATTTTTTTCTTGCTGTTCATAGTGCCTATAACTTGACAGTATTGCTCTTAATTTGCAAATTCATACTCATGCCCGCAACGGCAAATCTCAATGAAAGGTTGCATATATCTGACAGGCTACTGCGCCCTTATAATCCTTGTATGCTACCTTATCCAGTTTGTTCCGTCTTTCTTCAGTAAAATACAAGGGGCCTCTCAGTCTCTCAGAGTTTGCTTCTGAGATAATCCGCCATATTATTTTTTTTGAGTTTCACAGCCCAGTCCAGAGGACTTAAATTTTTTAAATCTTTTTTGCCGATATCTGCGCCGCCTTCTACGAGAAGTTTTACGGTTTCAAGAGTCCCGTGCCTGGAGATTGCCGCGATAAGCGGAGTCAGGCCCTGGCCCCTGATTTCCTGCGCATTGACATCAGCGCCGGCCTTCAGGAGAAATCTTACATTTTCCGCGCCGTTTTCCAGGCATGCCGCGACCATGAGGGGCGTTGAGTTGTCCTTGTCCCCTTCATTAACTTTTGCTCCATTTTGCAGAAGCAATGAAACGACTTCCGGGTCCGTACTGCACCAGATGGCCTGCATCAGCGCCGTCCAATTACGTTTGTCCCTGGCGTTGACATCCGCGCCTTTTTTTATCGCGGCTTCTATGCATTCACGCGGCATATCGTAACGGATGGCCCATACAAAAGCCGTATAATTTTTTTTAGGTTCCCTTAGATTTACATTTGCGCCGGCATCAAGAAGAAGCTTGAATATTTCAGGTGATTTTCGTTTTGCGGCCAAAAAGAGCGGAGAGAGTCCTTCGGAGTTGACGGCGTTGAAATCAGCGCCGGCTTCAATGAGGAGTTTAATATTTTCCGGAGTTATGATTTTATTTGAGAGGGCTTCCAGAAGCGGAGTCAGTTTCTGTCCGGTCTTTCCGGAAGCGTTGACATTTGCGCCCGCTTCGAGAAGGAGTTTAATGTTTTCCGCGCCCTTTTTTCGGGAGGCCACAAGGCCGAGCGGAGTGGAATTATTTTTGTCCGCGGCATTTACGTCTGCGCCATTTTGCAGGAGCAGTAAAATAATTTTCCGGTCTGAACTGAACCATGCGAAGTGCATGAGCGGCGTCCACCCATATTTGTCTTTGGTATTTAGATCCGCGCCCTTTTTTATGGCTTCTTCTATAATGTCAAAAGGCGCATTGTTGCGCAGGGCATATACAAAGGCTGTCCGTCCATATTTATCTTTGGAGTTAAGTTCTGCGCCGGCGTCAAGTAGAAGCTTGAATACTTCCGGGTTTTTATATATTGCCGCCAGGCAAAGGGGAGAGCGGCCTTCCGTATCGGCGGCTTTCAGTGATGCGCCGAGTATGATCAGTTCTTTTGTCAGTCTGAGATTCCGGTCTTCTTCGATTCCGGCAATGGCGGCGTTAAGAGCCGTTTTATGATTGCCCAGGCTGTCCAGTGAGCAGGCTTCAAGTTTTGTGCGTCCGTAAAAATCAATTGCGAATTCTTTTTCATCTTCCGGGAGCGCGCCTGATTTTATCAGAGCAAGCAAGTCTTTCTTAAAATTGTCTTTTTCATTAAGATAATCACTTTCCAGAGCGAAAAATTTTTCCTTCCTCGGTCCTGTAAAAACTTTTAAAACAGTTTCGCAGTTTACCCATGCATTAACTGTTTTCATTCTGTTGCATTCCTCTTCCGTATCCACAATTTTCCTGAGAAGAGAATTGAATTTTTCTTTTCCCATATCAGATATTGCCGCGGCAGCTTTCTCATAATTTCTCATAGCGATGAGGAGAGATATCTGCGTGACGGTGATTTTGTCTTTGTCTTCCTGATTCAGTTTTCTGGATTTTTTTTCTTCAAGCAGGTTGATAAGTTTTATTACAGCAGGTTCACGATATGAAAGCTGCCAGCGGTAATCATCGCATTCTTCAGCCGCCGCTGTCAGAGAATTCAGGCCGTATTCGGGAATTGATGTATCTGGAAATCTGGAATTGATGCAGGCTTCGCCCAAATCGCGAAGCAGTTCCGGGGAGCCTCCCCAACGTGGGCGCAGGGCCCATTCTATGCATGAATAAGCGGGTCTGAAATCGCCTTGGGCTTCTATGGCTTTTTTAAACCATTCGATGCGTTCAGATAGCTCTCCGCAGCTGCCCGTTGCAACCCTTATCATACCGGATGCGGCATCAGGAAATTCAGGGCGCATTTCATGGGCCTGTACAAGAAACTTCCTGGCTTTAGCGAGGTGTTCATAAAAGCCTTTCCAGCCATCCTTTGTTACTGTTTTTGCCCATCCGCTCCCTCTTGATTTCCAGGCCAGATGAATTTCAGCTTCTCCCAGAATCACGTTTTTAAGCCAAGGGTCCGCTTTTGTGCTTTTTGAAAGATTTTTTGAAAAGTCACAGTGCATATCTTCGTCATATATCGAATAAAACCATCTCAATATCAAAAGCGCGTCGTTTCCCGATACACGTCCTTCGCTGATCACTTTTTCCATGGATTGCAGAAGATTATTATGAATGACTTTTTCCGTTTTTATCTCTTCGGCAACAAGCAGAAATATCCTGGTGAAATCCTTGCCGCGGATTTTATTCGTCAGTCCCGTCAGGATTTCGACAGCTTTATCCTGATTTCCCTTTTCGCATATTGCGGTGATTATGGTATTGATTTTTTCATTTTCGATACCGGGATTTTCTTCTTTCAGTTTTTTCTCAATGAAATCCGTTCTCATTTTGCATATATCGCTTTCCATGAATTTGGGAATGATCTCGTTGAAAATGTCAGCGATACATGCGGTATCTGTTTCTGTTTTTGAATTCTTCAGTTTTTTGAATTCATCTACTATGGTCAAGTATTCTTTTGCGAGAAGGTCAGGAGAGCTTCTGAGAATTTCCCATTTCAGATCGCTGAAGAATTTTTTCTTCAATTCATGTTTTATATATTCCTTGTCGCCTTTAAAATATTCGTCGATTTTTTCAGTTATTTCTTCCAGCTCTTCCTGCTGTTCCATGTTGCCAGGGTCTCTTCTGATATTGATTTTCAACCTGTCCTGTTTAGCCAGCAACTGTTTTAATTCGGGATCGCTTTCGATTATGCGTTTCCGATAGATTTCAAAATCTGCCGAAGCCTTTTCCAGCTCGTTAGCCGATTTAATATATTCGGAATTTTTTTCTAGTAATTCAGTTCTGGTCTTTTCGGAAAATATTTTCAAAGCGCCCAAAACTCTAGAAATGTTTTCAGGGTTCCTGTCTCTTGCGGTGGCATGTATTGCCGCAATCGCTTTATTGAAATCTTCGGAGTGTGACTGCTCCTTGTTGTCCGCATGGAGAGAAAACACCGTGATAATTATAGATACCGAAAAAATAATTGGATGAAAACTGAAGTTCCTCATACTGAAACAATCTCCCTGTCTGTTAATATATATTTTACTTATCTGTGAATATACATTTATCTTGGATTCGGACAAGGCGCTGAACCTGTTCCTGGTAAAATTTCTGATAGAAAATGAATTAAACGGCAAACAGTTTTATCTGTCGTTGCAGTGGAAAGTAGAAATTTTCCGTCTTTTTTCAGAAAAACATGAAGTCTCTGTGCCACCTGCGTCAGATGCTGGAGGATGGCATTCTGACGTTATACGGTATTTTCACTTCATAAAAGAATACTGGTATTCCAAATTTTTTTTCAATGTCGCGGGAGAATTGAGAAATTCCGATATTTTCACTGAGCACATGTGAAGTTTCTATAAGGCATCCGCCGCATTCTTTCGCGAAGAAAAAAGCCATCTCATCAAGCTCTCCGCATATCACGACATCCGCGCCGTCTTCGAAAAGCCTTCTGGTGAAATAACGGTTGCAGAAAAGGCCGGTCCCTCCGCATCCGTTGCCCGCAAGTTTTATGATTCTGTCCTCATCGCCGAGGATGCGCATCATGGGTGCTTTGATCTTCTCCGCCACATGTTCCACAAGTTTCCCGAAACGCATAGGGGAGGGGAGCCTGTAAACTTTTTCATAAATGCTTCCTGAAACAACTTCGGTAATTCCAAGTTTTCTGAAAAACTCATCGAAGATATAAGCTCTGTCAAGTCCATAGTGAATCTGTAATATTATAAGATCGTTCTTTTCCGCCGTTTCTTTGATGGCGTTATTGGGATGGCGTCTCCAGTCGAGAGGTTTTTTGAAGGTACCTGCTTCGCGGTATGGCCAGATTTCTTCGCGCTCGTCCCAGTAGAACTGCTCATGGCAGATGATCAGGTTAAAGCCTTTTTTTATGGCGGTACGCAGCGCATCCATATCAGCAAGCCATGTAACAAGGATACCTTTGACTTCGTCGCTGCCGTTTCCGATTATAAAACCGCCGTCAGGAAAATCTTTCAGAGGTATTTCAAGTTTACCCGCGACAAAATCAAGAACTTCATATGCTTTCATGCTGCCTCCGTAAAAATTATCAGATTACATTAGCACAGCGGTCTTGAGAGAGCTACCGTTTTTCACGGTTTTCCAGGCATTATGCTTATCAGTAAAAGGGAATTTGTATGTGACGAAGGGCAGGGGATTGAATTTTTTCCTGATAAGCATATCGCAAATCTCTTCATGGACGCTGTACTCCTCCGGGTCGATTCTGATGAAGTTACAAAACTTTTTCATGTCATCCGCAAAATTATTTTTGCTCATTTCGTTATACACTGCATAACTGTAAACGGTTTTTTCATTGGCGATTGAAGTAGTAAGTTTTTTCAATAATTCCTCATTGCCTATGGTATCTATAAGGGCGGAATATTTGCGCTTTGGAATATTGTCAAGTGTGAAAACATCATCTGCCGCGCCGTTGGCAAGGGCGAAATCAAGCGGGGCCTGTCTTCTGGCCGTCATCGCTATATGCCCTGCGCCTGCCATCTTCAGAAATATGCCGAAAAAACACGCCGTTATTCCGGCCCCGGCAATCAGGAAATTGCTCCCTTTTATATCATTTATTTTTCTGACTGATGAATAAATTTCCTTCATCGTTATCATGAGGAGCATTTTTTCAAAAGGTATTGCTTCCGGCACAATTTGCTGCTGTTTTCCGCAGGAGGGAATTTTCTTTTCTGATATGCCGTCCTCAAGCATTGCTTTGCTATCAACAACTTTTCCGAATTCGGCGAAACCGCCCCAGAAGGAATGTATCCCGTCAAGAATTTCTCCCGGATAAATAGCATAAGGGCGGAGTACCCTCTGGCCTTTTTTATAATTTCTTACTTTGTTACCTGTCTCTTCGATAATGCCGACGCTTTCATGCCCGAGTATGCCGGGATAATCCTTCCCGAAAGGGAAAGTCCCGTTGATTATATGTTTGTCAGTTGAATTGCAGAAGACGCAGGCCTCAATCCTGACCAGACAGTCATAATCACCTGTATGAGGCATGGGCATTTCTCTTATTTGAAGATCGCCTTTTCCATTTGTGATTGCGCCTTTCATGCCTTCCTCCAGTCTATAACCATGCCCATTACCGATCTGTCCCCCTCAATCAGGCGCTTGAAGCCATCAACGGCCTTGTCGAAACTATAAACGTCTGTAATGTTTTCACCGAAAGTGATAGTGTTCATCGCGATGCCGTTAAGAGTGGCTTCCGTTGTTTTAGTGTTGCCTGAACCCATAGGGAAAAGGGCCCTGACATAGTTGTTATGGAAATGCGAGAAGTTTATACTTATCTCTTCAGGATACCATGAGAGGAAAACCATTTTGCTGTGCGGTCTGAGAAGTTTTGTGGATTCAGAAATAAGTTTTGCCGAGGCAGTGGCTTCGACTACGACGTCAGGGCCTTTGCCTGATGTTAATTCTGAAATGCTTTTTGCGATATCGTCTTTGAAAGGATTAAGAACATATTGAGTAACATATTTTTTTGAAAGAGCGGCCCTTTGCGGATCGGGCTCTATTGTTATCACCTTTGCTCCCCTGGCGCGGCTCCACTGCCCGAACATCTGACCTATGAGCCCCTGTCCGGATATGAGTACTGTTTCCTGTTCGTTCACTTCCGCCATTGAAACTGCGTTCAGTCCCACATTTGACATTATAAACATCGCCGCGTCTTTCATGGGGGCTTTTTCTGGTACGGGGATTGCATTTGCCGCGCTTATTACCTGAATGGAATTATGAGCGCCCCATACGCTGTTTACATCACAGTCAAGCCTTGCGCCCACAACTGCCACTCTGTCGCCTTTTTTCAGGATTCCGCTGTTTCTGCCTTTTTCGATTATAGCACCTGTCGCCATGTAACCGGATACCAGCGGAAATGTCCCGTTCTGAGTGCGTTTACCTGAAAATATGGAGGACTCTGTACCGATGCTTACGCCTGAATATTCAATGTCCACCATAACTTCGTCATCTTTCAATGCGGGTACTTCAATCTCTTCGACTTGAGGTTTGTTGGCTTCCCTGAAAACAATCGCTTTACTTTTCATATACGTCTCCGTTTAATTAAGTTTTGTGTAAATTATAAGATTATATTGATTTTAAAACAATAGGGTTTATTGTTAAATAAATGATATTATTTGGATAATATTGATATTTTATGGATTGGCTGGAAAAAATATCCCCGTGTTTAAATACAATTTGGTTCGGCGACTGGCGGGCCGGTACTCTCGAACCAGACAGATATTTGTTCGACCATGAGCTTGTGATATTCAGAGGCGGTACATGCAGGGTGATAATAGAAGGTGAAAATTTCATCTGCCATGACGGAAGCTGGATAATTGTTCCGCCCGGCGTACTGCACCGTTCCTATTCCGAAAAAACAGATGTATTCAGGTATTGTATTCATTTTGACTGGCTGGCAGTGGATAAGTCTCCTGATTTACCCGTCTTTGTAATTCCCCCCGCGAAAGTGCGGGGAAAATTTATCAGGCGCGGACCGTCTTTTATTCCCCAGGGGATA
>Ga0209417_1003581_pt1 | contig 20479 bp, 17 predicted proteins | sample RifGroF2_FD_184002 | JGI IMG/M metagenome (GOLD analysis project Ga0209417, IMG submission 184002) | Groundwater microbial communities from Rifle, Colorado, USA - Groundwater F2 (SPAdes) (version 2) | ecosystem: Environmental > Aquatic > Deep subsurface > Groundwater | place: Rifle, Colorado... | reverse complement strand
GATTTTATTGACAAAAAAACAGGAAAACGTGCCAAACTCGAAACAAATACAATGCCGCAATGGGCGGGTTCATGCTGGTATTATCTACGCTATATTGACCCACAAAACAATGATATTTTTGCTGCTGAAGACAAGGAAAATTTTTGGATGGGCAATGGCGGAATAGATTTATATATAGGTGGTGCTGAGCATGCAGTACTTCACTTGCTCTATGCACGTTTCTGGCATAAAGTGCTCTTCGATTATAATTTGGTTTCCACTCCTGAACCTTTCAAAAAGCTTTTCCATCAGGGTTTAATTTTAGCATTTTCTTACAGGAACAAGAATAATGTACTTATCCCTAATGATATGGTTCGAGAAGATAACGGAAAATTCTTCCACACTCAAACAGGTGAAGAATTGGAAGAAATTGTTGCCAAAATGTCCAAATCATTGAAAAATGTTGTAAACCCTGATAAAGTCGTCGAAGAATATGGTGCTGATTCGCTCCGCCTTTTCGAAATGTTTCTAGGTCCTTTGGAACAATCAAAGCCTTGGTCCAAAACAGGCATTGAAGGTGTTTTCCGTTTTCTCAATAAAGTCTGGAGAATGTATTTGGACGATGAAGGCAATTTTTCACCCAAAATTCAGGACACACATTTGAATGCCGAACAGGAATTTATGCTGCACAGCACAGTAAAGAAAGTCGGTGATGACATAGAAAAACTTCGATTCAATACTGCAATTTCGCAAATGATGATTTTTGCAAATGAATTTGCACGATATGATGTGTTCCCAACAGAAGCCGCAAGTAAATTCATTCGCTGTCTGGCACCTTTTGCTCCGCATTTGGCAGAAGAAATCTGGCAGAAAATGGGCAATTCTAATTCGATTACTTTTGCGGAATTCCCTGATTTCGATGATTCCAAAACAGTGCAAAATTCAATTGAATTTGTTGTGCAAGTAAATTCCAAAATCAGAGGAAAAGTTGCAGGATCTCTTGGTGCTGCTCAGTCGGACATTGAACCAATTGCACGTGAGAACGAAAATGTGGTTAAATTCCTGGAAGGACTTACAATCAGGAAGGTTATCTTTGTAAAAGATAAGCTGATTAATTTTATTGCAAACTAATCAGCCTTTCTTTATAATACCTTTTAAAAAATAAAATTAATTATTTTCTGAATCCGGTTTTTCTTTTACCAAAAGAACCTCCGGATTTTCTTTTATCTCCATGTCCGGAAAATGATTTTCTTTTGTCACCGAATCTTTTATCAGAGCCAAATTTTCGTTCTCCTCCACGTGAATCTCTGTCACCACCACTTCTGCTTTTTGGTCTATCTCCAAAAGAAGAACCCTTGTCATCTCTTTTGAAATCATCTCTCTTTTCAAAGCGTGGTCTATCACCGCCTCTGTCATCTCTTCTGTCGAAACGTGGTCTATCGCCGCCACTTCCACTACTTCTTTCGAAACGTGGTCTATCGCCACCACTTCCACCACTTCTTTCGAAACGTGGTCTGTCGCTGCCGCTTCCACCACTTCTCTCAAAGCGTGGTCTGTCGCTGCCACTTCCACCACTTCTCTCAAAACGTGGTCTGTCGCTGCCGCTTCCACCACTTCTCCCGAAACGTGGCCTATCTCCGCCTCTGTCATCTCTTCTGTCTGAACGTGGCCTATCACCACTTCTCTCGAAACGTGGTCTGTCACCACCTCTGTTGTCTCTTCTGTCAGAGCGTGGTCTATCTTCACCACTTCCACCACTTCTCTCAAAACGTGGTCTGTCACCACCTCTGTCATCACTTCTCTCCGAGCGAGGTCTGTCATCGCTTCTTCTTCTGTCACGATAACTACTACCTCTTTGGGAGCGGTCAAATCGTTTCTTCTCCCCTTTGGGTTCAATTGTCCTATTTTCTCTTAAACGAATAGGTGCTTCTTCCATAAATTCAGAAAGAGTTGAGATATTTCCTTCATCATCAATAGCGATTATGTCTTCATCTGAATCAAATTCATTGATTTCATCTAATTCATTTTCATCTTCTAAATCATTAAGTTCGTCTAATTCGATTTCTTCCACTATTTCATTGATTTCATCTAATTCACCTTCATCAAGTATATCATTAATTTCAAGTATTTGATCGAAATTATTTTCAGAATTTTCTTCTTCAGATTCATTAATATTACTGAACTCTTCATTATTAAATTCATCAGGAATATATTCTTCATCCATATCTACATTTAATAATTTATAAAAGTTATCAGGATTATTCTTTCTAATTGTAATCATTTTTGAAAGTCGTGCTTTTTCTTCTTTGTTGGAATTATCCAATCCTTGGAAAACCAGCACATATTCTGCTTTGAACTTTTCTGACTTGAACTTATTATAAAGTTCACGAAAAGTTCCGTAATGATGAGTTTCGGATCCCATTGTTAAGTTCATCCCAACATAAGCGGGACGGTGTGGAATAATACTCGCAAAAGCTTCCAGCAACACTTTCAATCTGTAAGGTGTATCCATTACAACAACTGTTTTGCGTACTTTTGTTAATTGAAGAATTTCGTCAATTCTCTCTTCTCCTGTTCTTTGCAGAAAACCTGCATAAAGGAATTGTTTCAGCGTGAAACCGCTTGTAACGAGTGCAGTCATAATGCTGCTTGCTCCCGGAATAGCATGTACTTCTATGCCATGGCTGATACATAGTTTTGTAATATTCAGACCCGGGTCGGCAAATATTGGTGTGCCGCAATCCGATACTAATGCGAGCGATTTGCCGGATTTCAGTAATTCAAGCAATACTCCTGTTTGCTCTCCTTCATTATGCTCATTGAGCAATTCTATGTCCTTTGTAAGCGAAAGATTCATCAATAACTTTGATGTTTCTTTAAATTCTTCTCCTACGACTATATCTGCGTTTTGGAGAATTTGTGCGGCACGGTATGTTATGTCTTTCTTGTTTCCTATCGGAGTGGAAACGATGTAAAGCGTGCCGAATTCTTGTGATTGATTTTGTGAATTCACTTTAGTGTAGTTTAAATTTGTAGATTAAAAATATAAAAGATATGGATTTAATCTTTGAAAAAGTATATAACGATTTGTTATACTATATATTTAAGTTTAGTGTTATTTGTCTGAATATCCTAATTTTGTAGATATTGTTTTGTACTTTTTTCAAATTTTTCATTACTTTAGTTATCAATGCTTTTCAATTCATTAGATTTTGCAATTTTTCTGCCAATATTCTTTGTGCTGTATTGGTTTGTTTTCTCACGAAATTTGAGATTGCAAAATTTATTAATTGTTATTTCCAGTTATATTTTCTATGGTTGGTGGGATTGGCGATTTCTTTCCTTAATTGTTATCAGCACATTAATTGACTTTTTTGTTGGATTGTCATTAAAAAATGAAAACTCGACTAAAAAACGCAAGTTCTTTTTGTCATTGAGTATTATAGGGAATTTAGGGATGCTTGGATTTTTCAAGTATTTCAATTTCTTCTTAGATAATTTCCAAAGTGCTTTTACACTATTTGGAACTCAGTTAAATGTAAATACCTTGCATATAATTCTGCCTGTTGGTATTAGTTTTTATACATTCCAGACATTAAGCTATACAATTGATGTTTACCGAAGAAAGATGCCACCATCAGAGGATATCATTTCATTTTCTGCTTATGTTAGTTTCTTTCCTCAGCTTGTGGCAGGACCTATTGAAAGAGCCACTCATTTTCTCCCGCAATTTCTGAAAGAAAGGAAATTCAATTATTCAAAAGCAGTTGACGGAATGCGGCAAATTCTCTGGGGTTTTTTCAAAAAACTTGTAATTGCGGATTCCGCTGCTATTTATGCGAATATGATTTTCAATAATTCAGCTGATTATTCAGGTAGCACTTTGCTTTTGGGAGTGTTTTTCTTTGCTGTGCAAATTTATGGTGATTTCTCAGGATACTCAGATATCGCAATTGGTTTAGGGAAGTTATTCGGTTTTGACTTGATGAGGAATTTTGCAAATCCGTATTTTTCGAGAGACATTGCTGAATTTTGGCGAAGATGGCATATTTCACTTTCATCGTGGTTCAGGGACTATCTCTATATACCAATTGGTGGAAACAGAGGTCCAATATGGAAGAAGATTAGGAATATCTTCGCAATATTTGTTATCAGCGGGTTCTGGCACGGAGCAAATTGGACTTTTATCGTCTGGGGTGCTTTGAATGCTCTTTTCTTCCTGCCATTGATGCTTTTCAAACAAAACAGGAAAAATCTGGATGTAATTGCAGCCGGAAAAATGTTTCCGTCTTTTAGAGAGGCAATGTCAATCATTGTTACTTTTGCCTTAACTTTGTTTGCATGGATATTCTTCCGTTCGGCAAGTATCGGAACTGCATTTGCATATATTTCGGGGATTTTTTCGACTTCATTTTTTTCTTTACCAACTTTAATTAATAGTGAAATGTTGATTACATTATTTCTGACAGCAATCTTCATTGCTATTGAGTGGATTGGTAGAGAAAGCAAATACGCTATTGAACACGTAGGTTTAAGCTGGTATCGTCCTGTTCGATGGGCATTTTATTATTCAATTATATTAATCATTATTTTATCGCTTGGCAAAGAACAGGCATTCATTTATTTCCAGTTCTGATATGTTAATTTTTTTCAAGAAAGCACTCATTTTCGGTTTAATCTTGCTCGTTTTAGCAAGTGGGATGATTTATTATCTTTTCAGATACGGTGATGCTTTTTATGCACGTTTCACCAGTCCAAAGCAAACATCTTTGATCCTCGGAAATTCACGTGCAGCACAAGGAATTCGACCGGAAATATTGAATGAAGTGCTAGTAAGAAACGATATTTACAATTTTTCATTCACAATTGAAGATAGCCCTTACGGAGCAAAATATCTGCAAGCAATAAAGAAGAAATTACAAAATAACGTAAATGATGGTATCTTTATCCTATCAGTTGACCCTTGGAGTTTATCTTCAGGCGGAAGCAATCCAAATGACGAAAATCAGTTTACTGAACTTAAGGGACTTTTTTCGACTGTCAGCAGCTATAATCAAAATCCGAATCTTGAATATATTTTCAATAATTTCAATGAGTTAATCTTCCGTTTTCGTCAGTCATTTTATGTACATTTGCATTCTGACGGATGGCTTGAAGTGAATGTTGGAATGGAGGAAACAAAAATAATAAAGAGAGCTGAAAAGAAGGTATCGGAATATAAAGAAAAGTATTCAGCAAAATATCACTTCTCTTCTGTTCGGCTTAATTATTTACGCAAAACTATTCAATTTCTGAAAAAACACGGCAGAGTATATTTAGTCCGAATCCCTGTTTCACCTCAAATGTTAGATTTAGAAAATACTTATTGCCCCGATTTTGATGAAATAATTTCTAAACTGGCAAGCGATGAGAATATTCCATTTAAATCATGGATGGACGAAAACAACAAATATCTTTACACAGACGGAAATCATTTATATTATAACACTAAACCCGACTTTACCCACGATATAGGGAATTGGATAAAGGGATTACAGAAATAGGTAGATTATGTAAATTCTAAACCAATCAGATTAATTGTGCTGAAAGTGAAAGCGTTTGGGATTCGAGTCGCCTTATTCTGCAAGTTTAGGAAAAAAAAAGCCGACTTAAAGTGAGTCGGCTTTTGGAAAAAAAATAATTCAAAATTAAAGTGAAGTATATGTCAACTTAATGCTATGAACATAAACAACACCTTCATTATCGTCACCATATCCCGCATAGTCATATCTCATCAAAGATAAAAAGAATAGAACATCTGCAGAGTTAAATTGGCTTGCAGATATTGTTTTTGTAAAACTATACAGAGTATAAGGATTTTCAACAGGTGCATATTGAGTCATATTATAACCAGAAACATATCCATAATCTCCAATTTTATATCCTTTAGCCCACATAAGGAAATATATGTTACCTGTTAGTGCAGCACTGTAATAAACCTCCAATTGCATATTTGTTGTTCTATCCCAATCTGGAGGAATTGGCAAATCTATTTGTGTCTTTCCACTAGATGTTGAATTATTAGCTGGGAATTCTAAAACTTGACGAGAATATCCAGGAGGATAAGTAACCAATGTTGAATTAGCACACATATGAGGACTTATTAAAATTGCTCTTGTTTTAGTTGAGCTTTCATTAGGGTCCACCCATGTTGGCAAACTACCATTACCATTCGAAGTTAAGATTTGACCATTTGTGCCATAAGGTAATGATTGTACATTCCCAGCATTATTTCCGGCTAATAAAGCATTATTAGTAAGACTTGACCTTCCTGTACCTCCATTTTGTACCGGTAATACACCGTTAACTTCTGAAGAATTTAATTCAATATAATCTCCGTAATTATAACTAGACAAGTTAATTGAAGATAATGCTGAACCTATACAAGTAACATCATTAACTTTAATCAATATTGATGAGTTTGATTTCATCGTTACAGATGATAATCCCGGTCCATTCACAAAAACATTGAAAATCCCAAAGGCATTTACAGGTACATTTGGTATTGTTTGGATCATTGTATTTGTCCCATCAGAAACAGTAACTTCGACACTTGCTAGAGGAGAAGTGTTAATTATTTGCCCACCGGCGTTGTATGCTACTCCTGAATACCAGAAGTTAGGTAATGCAAATGCGGAAGATATTGAAAACAAAACTATAAATGCAGAAAGAGTTATTAATTTTTTCATAGATTAACCTAAATTGTGTGAATTTCTTGATTTTGACATATGCTACATTACAAACTTAAACAATTCTAAAGAACTGTCGCAATTTAGAATAAAAAAAATACAATATTTATACTTTTATAGTGATTATTAATCTTCTAATAAAAAAATATATTCCAAAATAAAAATTTCTTTGTTCATTACAAAAGTGAATAAGAGGGAGAATCATACAAAGTGAATAATAAATTTTATCTCTTGTTTGAAAATTCTCGTCTCTTCCCATTCGAGTGGATTGTTTTGAAATTTATTTTTTTATTTCATAATCGACTAGGTCGTAACTTCCGAATGCTGCAGATTCTGAACGAATTAATCCGATTCCTTTTGCATAGTAATAATAATTCTCGACAACGGGTTCTAAAATTCCGTTCTGTTTGTTGAATACTGTCATTTTTATTTCAATCACATTTTGAAAAATCTTTTTCCTTACTGTCATTGAAAAATCTCTATTAATTATTTTGCAATCATATTTGAAAATCTCTCCCTCCGGCAAATTGGTAACAGTAGTCCAAATTTCTCCGATTTGAGCATTAGTTTTTAATAATAAGAATTCAGATTCTTTCTTCATTACTGTATCATCAATTTGTTGTAGCAAGTATATGTCATTACCATTAAATCGTATATATTGTTTTTTATTCCAGGAATCAATTTGCGTATTCCTTTCGGCATAATATTCATCATCAATTAATATTTCATCACCAACAGTGAATAGCATAAAAGTTCCCGAGGTATCCGAATTAAAATTATATTTCCACCAAGTGCCCTTTGATGTTGGGTCGTAAGAATTTTCAGGACTTGTATTACCATTAAGATATTTTTTATCGGGTTCAGTAGGATTTTTAGAACAAGATAGAATTAATATTATGGAGAAAATAAGTAATAGTAACTTTTTCATATATTTTCTATATTTTTTTTATAATTGCAATTTAGCAAAAATCACATTACTAATTAAAAAAAAAGTGAAATTAAAAGGATTTGGATATTCGAGTCGCCTTATTCTGCAAGTTGAGGAAAAAAAAAGCCGACTTAAAGTGAGTCGGCTTTTATAATTGATTTTTTTATTTTTAATTTTTATGGAATTCAACTCTGATAATTACATTGAGGTAACCGTCGATTGTTGCATAAAATTTATAGGACTCAGCTCTTGGTGCTGTACCCGAATCTGTTGGAGTTATGGTTCCTTCGAAGATTTCATAAACGCTGATCGGAACTCGACCAGTCCAGCCACCACCATCCCACAATTTAATTACCGGTGACCACTGAAAAGAATTAAAGCCAGACATTGGATCTCTGTATGTAGTTGTCGTAGTTGGCGTGCCGGGATTCCATGTGGAAGTACTCAAAGTGGCATAGTCCATCATAAATTCAGAGTTATTTATAGCTCTTGCTTCTAAAAAGCCACCCTGATCTGAACTGTTATACCTGAACATTAGGTTACCTATTGTGCAAAAAGTATTAGGAGCATCGGCAATATCACAAGCAATTTGAGCAACTTTCACGCTTGGGTCAGCCCAAACTGAAGCACCAGCGCCATTGGAAGTAAGGACTTGACCATCATTTCCTTTGGAATTTGGGAATGAAAATGATTTTGCAGCACTAGTAGCGTCAAGAATGGATTGAGTTAAAGGTGAACCATTTACAGTAACCCAATTTCCACCTACTGTTCTAACCTTAACATCAAGTTGTGTGTTAGCTTTCATAAGTATTGCTGCAAGAGAACCTCCTAAATTTGCTCCTGTACCAACTTGAACACTGAAGATGCCGAAAGCATCCGTAAGAATTGTAGAAGGTGATACATATTGTTCGCTAAAAGAATTGGATCCATCTGTTAGATTGACCAAAACTTCAATTGGTGTACCGGGTAAAACTTGACCTGATGTGTTGTATGCTACTCCTGAGAACCAAAAGTTTGGAAGAGCAAAAGATGTGCTGAATGCAAATATAATTGCAATAGCAGAAAGAGTTATTAATTTTTTCATAGATTAACCTAAATTGTGTGAATTTCTTGATTTTGACATATGCTACACTACAAACTTAAACAATTCTAAAGAACTGTCGCAATTTAGAATAAAAAAAATACAATATTTATACTTTTATAGTGATTATTAATCTTCTAATAAAAAAATATATTCCAAAATAAAAATTTCTTTGATCATTACAAAAGTGAATGAGAGGGAGAATCATTCAAAGTGAATAATAAATTTTATCTCTTGTTTGAAAATTCTCGAATTTCTATGCTTTTCCTGGTTTACTGACAATAGAAGTTTATGTTGAATCTTTTCGCCGGCTTTTTTAGGAAAATTTTCAATTTTTTTGAAAGAATACTTGCGATAGATATGAATTATAATGTTTCCAGTTACAATTAACTTATTCTTATTTATTATGTTCAATCCATAAAAGTCTGGAAGTATCGAAACCAAAATCTTTAGCAGTCTTCAGATATTTAGTTTTTATTTCTTCAGGGATATTAGTTTCACGGGATAGTATCCAGAGATAATCAAAACTTGCTCCGGATACTAAAACGTATTTATATTCAGGGTCTATTGCAATTACATTATATCCACCATAAAATGGACCGAAAAATGATACCTTCAGCATACCAATATTCTCATCACCGACAAATTTTGCTTTACCAACTGCTTCTTTCCATTTACCTGTTATTGTATCGTATCCTCTATTCACAACTTTAATTGTTCCATTGGTATTTAAGGAATATTCAGCAGTAGTGTTATTCAAATCTTTTTCGTATTTGAAATCTATCCTGGCAATTTCAAACCATTTGCCAAGATATTTCACCTTATCAAATGATTTAACAGCCGTCACACCATCCGGTATTGTTGAACAAGAAGTAAATCCAATCATTATAACAATAGTAATTATTTGGGTTAATTTTTTCATGTTTTTTATTACTTAATAAATGCAAATTAACAATAATCAGATAATTGATAATTAAAAAAGTGAAATCACATAATTGATAATTAAAAAATAAAAGTGCTAGTGAAAATGGATGTGAAACAGGATTATTTGTAAAAATTTTCATCTCCTTCCCAAACTTGACTTTAACTTGAATTTCTACTTCAAGAAATAACTCCTGTATGGAAATAAATTGAAAGGGGCAGGTATATCCTGCCCTTACTTTAGCAAATCTCTTATCCACTATTCTTACTCTTTCGGAATCATTATAGAATTTTGAAAATTTCATTTCTTTACTTTACCATAATTCCTTAATTTTGTTTTTTGTCAAATAAGGAATTATAAAATGTTAACCCCCGATAATCACAAAGTTAAAACTGCAGTAATTTCAGTATCCAAAAAAGATGGTATAATTGAATTTTCTAAGGAATTAGCAGCTCTAGGAATCGAAATTTATTCAACCGGTGGAACAGAGAAAGCCTTACATGATGCAGGAATACCTGTGCAAAGTATTAGTGCACTCACAAATTTCCCCGAGGGATTCGACGGTCGAGTGAAAACGCTTCATCCTGCTATTCATGCCGGTATGCTTGCTCAACTTGATAATCCTGACCACATTGCACAAATGGAAAGTTTCAATTTCAAATCAATTGACTTACTTGTAGTAAATTTATATCCATTTGAAGATAAACTTGACGTTGAAGATATTACTCATGAAGAATTAGTGGAGAATATTGACATAGGCGGTCCGACAATGCTGCGTTCCGCTGCAAAAAATTATCGCTGGACTGCACCGATTATCAATCCCGGAAGATACAATCAGGTAATTGAATCATTGAAAGCAAATAACTGCACTTTGCCTTTGTCACTTCGCACAGAACTCGCCGGCGAAGTTTTCTCCGAAACTGCATATTACGATAGTTTGATTGCTGATTATTTCAAAGGTTATAATAAAATCCATACCCCCGATAAATATACAATTGCAATGAAAATTGACCAAAGTCTGCGTTATGGCGAAAATCCTCATCAGGAAGCAGCACTTTACGGCAAATTTACAAAATTATTCAATCAATTGCATGGTAAGGAACTTTCCTTCAATAATATTGTGGATATGAATGCCGCAGTGGAATTGATTGGGGAATTCACCGAACCAACAATTGCTATTTTGAAACACACAAATCCATGCGGAGTTGGTACTGATAATAATTTGCTGGAAGCATGGAGAAAAGCATTACAAACTGACCGTGAATCTCCATTTGGCGGGATTATTGCAATGAATGACACACTTACTTTGGAATTAGCTCAGGAAATTGATGCAATTTTCACTGAAGTTCTTATTGCTCCACAATTTGCGCCTGATGCACTGGAACTTTTGATGAAGAAGAAAAATCGTCGTCTTGTTACAATCAATTTTAATAAGTTCAAAGAATTAAATAATGCGGATTTAAAATCAGTTGCAGGTGGATTTCTAATTCAATCAAAGGATAAAGAATTAATTTCCGAACCCGACATGAAAGTCGTAACAAAACGAGCCCCGACTGATGAAGAAATGAAGTCATTACTCTTCGGCTGGAAAGTGTGCAAGCATGTTAAGTCAAATTCGATTGTATATACTGCGGCTGACAGAACTTTAGGTGTCGGTGCAGGACAGATGTCCAGAGTGGATTCATCACGAATTGCAATAGAGAAAGCAAAATTGATGGGAAATGATTTGAATGGCTCAACAGTTGCAAGCGATGCATTCTTCCCATTTGCAGACGGACTTTTGGCAGCTGTTGCTGCTGGAGCAACTGCCGTGATCCAACCTGGCGGCTCAGTTCGAGATGAAGAAGTAATCAAAGCAGCTGACGAAAACGGCATTGCAATGGTCTTCACCGGAATGCGCCATTTCAAACATTAAAAAAATAATACTTTATAAAAAAAAGCCCTGCAAGGGGCTTTTATATTTAAATTTCGTTTGGAATTGCAGAATATTTATCCAAACTTCTCAAAATAACTGAATAAATATCATTTTGGGGATGATCAATTTGAGGATTATCTGAGATGTGAATTACATAATCACTTTTCGTAGACTTGCCTGAATTCCTCGAATAATAATACGAATAATTTGTAAAAATAATTACATTAAATAAATCTCTATTTTCAACTAAATTATAATTTATTTCATCAACAATTTTGTTTAGATAGTCTTTTTTTTGGATCAATTTCAATTTATTATTCGGAAGATTTATATCAATAAAAATCAAAAACGGTAACTCACTAGAACCTTGCTTTACAGCTTTTTGTATTAATTTTCCAACTAATTTTCTTTCTTCATTTTCTAAAGAAAAAGTTCCATCTTCATTTAGTATTCCTTCTCTTCTTTTGCTTTTTACTTCAACAAACATTTCAATTTTAAACCTATCATAAATAATTTTAAATTCATCATGAGTTTGATTAAAATTTTGTTTTATTGAATCTAACCATTGAATTTCGAAACCTGCTCTAACTAAGATAGCAGCAATAGCAATTTCATATCTTATACTTTGGAATTCTTTATCATTTATTAATTTTTTGATAGCAAATTCCGGGAATTTACCAATAGAACTTAAACAATAAATATCAAAACCAAGTTGCAATAATGCTTTAACAGTACCAGAAATTTCAGCTTCAATTATTTGGTTAGTTTTTAATTGATTTATATTTTTCACTTCATTTTTTTTGTTTTCTTCAAAATCATTTAACCAACTAAAAACAACATGTTGTTCATTAATTGGTTTAGTTGATTGAATTTGAAGCCACTCTTTTCCAAATGTCCATCGAACAATATTAAAGAGAAATTCGTGAAAAGTTTCATTTTTAGGTCTAGTATATAATCTGTTATTCAATGCTCTTAAGCGATATTTTCCAATAATAACACTTGGAATAATATTTATTTTTTCTTCCATCCCTACCTTACCGTCAATACTTCTACATCTATTTTTACTTTGTCACCGTCTCCGGAGCCATCTGTATAAACATAAACAGGATTCGAAAGGTAAAATTCATCGCATGGAGCTACTTCTTCATGGTCTAGTTTACAAGCTACGGTATGTTTCTTTTTATATAGAACAGATTCATTCTGGCTTTTTATAGTTAGCATAAAGGTAATTTGTGTTATTCTTGAATATGATTTATTTTCAAAAGTAATTCGCATATTATTAATGCAGTTTTCATCATTATTGCAAAACCCCCATTCTGCTAGAAGGTACTCAATTAAATCTGCTTTATTAGCTCCTTTTGCTAATAATAATTTCACAATTTCAGTATTTCCTCTTAAGCTTGCCTCACTCAATGGTGTATTTCCATATTCATCCTTCGCATGGACATCCGCTCCTTTTGCTAATAATAATTTCACAATTTCAGTATGTCCTTCATAGCTTGCACTACTCAATGGAGTATCTCCATTATTATCCTTCGCATTGACATCGGCTCTTTTTGCAATTAATAATTTCACAACTTCTGTATGTCCCCACATGCTTGCCTCACTCAATGGTGTATTTCCATTATTATCCTTCGCATTGACATCGGCTCTTTTTGCAATTAATAATTTCACAATTTCAGTATGTCCTCTACTGCTTGCCACACGCAATGGTGTCCATCCATTATTATCCTTCGCATTGACATCGGCTCCTTTTGATAATAATAATTTCACGACTTCATAATGTCCCATTGAGCTTGCCTTATACAATGGTGTAATTCCATTATTATCCTTCGCATTGACATCGGCTCCTTTTGATAGAAATAAGTTAACAAACTCAATATCTCCAAAATAAGCACTACCTATTAATCCACCATTATAATCATTTGCCCCATTTGCTAATAATAATTTCACAACTTCATAATGTCCCATTGAGCTTGCCTTATACAATGGTGTAATTCCATTATTATCCTTCGCATTGACATCGGCTCCTTTTGATAGAAATAAGTTAACAAACTCAATATTTCCAAAACCGGCACTACCTATTAATCCACCATTATAATCATTTGCCCCATTTGCTAATAATAATTTCACAACTTCATAATGTCCATTATCACTTGCCTCACGCAATGGTGTATGTCCAAAATCATCCTTCGCATTGACATCGGCTCCTTTTGCTAATAATAATTTCACAATTTCAGTAAGTCCAACTAAGCTTGCATTACTCAATGGTGTATGTCCAAAATCATCCTTCGCATTGACATCGGCTCCTTGTTCAAGCAAACGCTTGACTTCCGATATATCATCTTCTAAAACAGCAAATAACATTTCGGTCTTATAATCAGCTTTTAAGATAGTTGGTATTAATAAACCAAAGAGGATCGCAACATTTTATAACTCGATTTTTGATTAATATTCAAATTTAAGAAATTATAATACAATAAAAAAACATTAAGCCAATTAATTATCAAATTGTGGCTAGCAGGAAGACTAAAATTTCATCATCCAACTTAACCCTTTTGTTGCAGATTTGTTGCAGAAATTTTGAAGGAAGGAATTAGAGTGTATTAAAAAAAGAGATTATAATAAAATAAGAATAAGGCTCTCTTAAAAAAGAGAGCCTTTTGTATAGTCAAATTTCAATTTATTACCAGGGGCGTCTGCTATTATTATTCCTATTTGAATTTCTGTTATTTTCTTTTGGTCTAGCTTCATTAACTGTGATTTGCTTTCCTTCATATTCAGTTTCGTTTAATTCAGTGATTGCTTTTCTTGCAGCATTATCACTCATTTCAACAAATCCAAATCCTTTTGACCTTCCTGTTTCACGATCAACAATAACTTTTGCTGATTGCACTTGTCCATACTCAGTGAAAATTTCTTTCAAACTTTCATCTGTTGCACTAAAGGGTAAATTACCCACATAAATATTCATTATGAATCCTAAAAAAATTTAAAAAATTAACGGCTACCCGTTATCGAAATTAAAAAAAATCAAGTTATTAAAGCTACTTTCATACCTTCGCAAGTGTAAATTTTCTTATCATCTACACTTAGGTATCCATCGCTAATAACCATTGTCATCTTTAAATTAAGGATACGTTTAATGTCAATAACGTATGTTACTACTTTATTGACCGGTAAAACTTCTCCAAAAAATTTAATTGTTTCACACCCTAATGCTCTTCCTTTTCCTTTGAAACCCATATGATTTAAGAAAAATCCGGTTAATTGGAGCATCCCGTCAAAACCCAGAGAACCCGGCATTACAGGGTCATCTTTGAAATGGCATTTGAAAAACCATAAATCAGGGTTTATGTCAAGTTCAGCTATTAATTGACCTTTGCCATATTTGCCCCCATCCTCAGTAACACTTGTTATTCTGTCGAACATAAGCATACCGGGCAGAGGTAATTTCCCTGCATCAGGACCGAAATATTCACCATTTGAAATGCGTATAATATCTTGGTAGTTATAAGTACTAATTGTCTGTGGTGTTGTCATTAACATTTAGAAACGATATCAAAAATTAATATTGTAAAATATGAAAAAATAAATTCTTTACTTACTTAAATTACTTGCATTATTCTTAATTCACTCTGATTCAGTCAGTGTTTTCGGCAAAAATTAATAAACAAAGAATTTTAATAAATTATTTCATTAAGACTCTAAAGTATTTTTTTTATTATATTGCATTGTTAGTATTTTAATATTAAACATTCCTCCTCTTTTTTTCGTAATTTTGTAATCTATATTAATTAAAATTATATTTTTTTATAATTTTTGAGGAATTTTATGGCTGCAAATGAATCGAAGGCTCCAAATAACTTTATAAAAACAATCATTAAAGATGATCTGAAAATCGGGAAGAATGATGGCAGAGTGCATACTCGCTTTCCGCCTGAACCGAATGGATACCTGCATATTGGTCATGCTAAGTCCATTTGCCTGAATTTCGGTCTGGCACAAGAATTTGGAGGTATTACGAATTTACGTTTTGACGATACTAATCCCGAAAAAGAAGAAGATGAATATGTTCGTTCAATTCAGGAAGATGTGCATTGGCTTGGCTTCGATTGGGAAGACCGTCTATTCTTTGCTTCAGATTATTTCGATAAATTATATGATTTTGCAGTGCAATTAATCAAACAAGGTTTGGCTTATGTTTGCGACCAAACAGGCGAAGAAATCCGCAAAAGCCGTGGCACACTGAAAGAACCCGGATTAGAAAGTCCATTCCGTAATCGTTCTGTTGAAGAAAATCTCGATTTATTCGAAAGAATGAAAAATGGAGAATTCCCTGACGGCACTAAAACTTTGCGTGCAAAAATCGACATGGCTTCTCCAAATATTAATATGCGTGATCCGGTTACATATAGAATTAAACGTGCTCATCATCATAGAACCGGTGATAAATGGTGCATATACCCGATGTATGATTTTACTCATTGCTTGTCGGATATGCTCGAAGGGATTACTCATTCTGTTTGTACACTCGAATTCGAAGACCATCGCCCACTTTACGATTGGTATTTGGACGTGCTCGAAACACCTTGCCACCCACAGCAAATTGAATTTGCCCGTTTGAATATTAATTACACAGTAATGAGCAAACGTAAATTACTGCAACTCGTTCGGGAAAATTATGTGGATGGATGGGATGATCCAAGAATGCCTACAATTTCCGGTTTACGTCGTCGTGGTTTCACTCCGGCAGCTATTCGTGACTTTGCCGAAAAAATTGGTGTAACGAAATCAGAAGGGATTGTTGATATTTCCTTCCTTGAATATTGCATCCGTGAAGATTTGAACAAAACGGCAAATAGAGCAATGGCAGTAATAAATCCATTGAAAGTAACAATCGAAAATTATTCTGAGGATATTGTGGATGAACTCGATGCAGTAAATAATCCTGAAGATGAAACTGCCGGTAGTCGTAAAATCCTCTTTTCCAAAGAAATTTATATTGACCGTGATGATTTTATGGAAGATCCACCCAAGAAGTATTTCCGTTTGTCACCCGGTCAGGAAGTGCGTTTGCGTTATGCATATTTCATCACTTGCAAGGAAGTTATAAAAGATGAAACCGGAGAAGTTATGGAACTGATATGCACATATGACCCTGCTTCACGTGGAGGCAATTCACCTGATGGACGTAGAGTGAAAGGTACTATTCATTGGGTATCTGCAAAATACGGCAAGCAGGCAGAAGTTAGGCTTTATGACCATTTATTCAATACTGAAAATCCCGATGTTGCTCCCGAAGGTAAATCGTTTCTTGATAACCTGAACCCTGATTCATTGAAAATTGTTAATGCAATGGTTGAACCTAGTTTGGTGGATGCAAAATCCGGAGATAAATTCCAATTTGAAAGAGTTGGTTATTTCTGTGTGGATTCAAAATTTTCCGCTGAAGGAAAACCGGTTTTCAATCGCACAGTTGGTCTAAAAGATTCCTGGGCAAAGATGAATAAATTGTAGATTCTAATAATGAATGTTATTTTACTGTACGCATCTTCTCAAGTAGATGCGTTTTTTTTATATGCTTTATTTAGACAGACAGTTAATTTATATGTTTGAAAAATTGAATACAACTAGAAATGGGTCATTTATAAATTCTTCTATTTCATTTTGATGATTCAATAGAATATGTAGGATCTCATCTGTGTTAATATTTCCGACTCTTAGCTATATAATTTTTGGAGGAACTCCAAAAAAAATTACTTAAATCATTAAAATCAGAGTCTTATGTAATTATTGTGAATCCATTTCTTTTCGCATATTCCCAATTTTCCAAATCTGAAGCATTGGTCAATTTTACTAAAGAAATATGGGATGAATTTCGGAAAATCTCAGGTAATTTATTCAGAATCCTAAATGAAATATTTTGGTCGAAAAGTAGTTTCATACTGCGAGTAATATATTTTTATTCTCACTTTCAGCAGCATAATATAAGGCAGCATAAATATCTTCTAAATTCAATTCCGGGAAATCTGACAAGATTTCTTCATTAGTCATTCCGGATGCTAACCAACCTAGAATATCACCTACAGTAATTCTCATACCCCGAATACATGGTTTACCATCTCGTTTTCCGGATTCAATTGTAATTATATTTTTGTATTCCATAATACTATTGTTTGTCTAGTATTAACGATAAATATTTCAATTATTGTAAGAATGCTACCTCAAAAATAATAAATTATTTGTATTTTTGTTAAAAATAAATTGTGATTTATGAAAAATTTTATTATATTATTTTTCTTTTAATTCATTGAATTTCACTAATTTCGAGAATAAGTAGAATAATTAAGATTAATAAATGGGTTGGGCATTATTACAAACGCAATAACATATATTCCAGAACATTTAAATAAAAATAATATGCCTTGGATTTCAGATATTTTATATCATCCGAAATTGGTGTATACATATCCGACGGGTTTTACTCCTGAAGAGTACAAATTTGTAATCGAACTTTTTGATCAATTAACAAAAAGAAAAATTAAAATGCCTCCTAATTTTTGGAGGATGTTACCAAATTATTTTAATCTAACTAAAGAATTTATTGATGCATCTAAAACTTTATCACCTTTATTAAATAAGAAAATTTCATTTGCATTATTAATTTACGATAGAGATATAAATAAACTTGAAAAAACTAAGGAAATATTTATTAATGATGATAAAATCTATAAATATTTATCACAAGTGAAATTAGATTTTAGGTTGTTAGATAGAGAATTTCTTTCCCATATTTGGCATGCAAGTTTTGAATTTGAAAATTTCGATAAAATAAATTACATTAAGAAAATTACAGCAAATTCGGAAGAGTTCTTAATTAATTTTTATTCGTTATTCATTAATAAACTACTTTATTTAATCAGTCTTCCTATCGATAAAGCAATTCAAAATAATTCTTGGTGGCCTTTATTAGGATATCTGGAAAAATATACTATTGAAAACCGACAAATTCAAAATAACTTTGAATCCAATAAATTTACAGTGGAACATATAAAATATAGATTATTTTTTGAATTGACTTCACCTATTTTTGGAATTTGTAATAATATTGCAAAAGCTATATATACAAATGAATTAATAGAAAATAAAATCGAAGAAATTGACGAATTGAAGAATGTTTGCGAATCAATATCTTTTGAATTAATGAAAATAAATTACAACAATTCCGGATTAATTCAAGCTTTATTAATGCATGAATTGAAAAAAAAAGTTCTTAACCCTCTCTCAGATTTAACAAAGCAAACAAAACAAAAGATTGAAAAACTTTTTAAATCATTTTTATTGGATAGTTCAATTATTGGAACGCTTGTAACTGCTCTTAATAATACGATAACACTTGAAACAATTGGAATAACTGCAAGTGCAGGTTTATTATCATCATTGGGAAATACTTTTTTAAATACAAACGATAATTATACTTTACCAAGTAAATTTATTAGCAAGCAACTTAAAAAAATAAAACTTGAACAAAAAGATTATATTGGTATTATCGAAAATATTAGTTCTAATTCAATAATAATAAAATAATTATAATATACAAAACTTATATGCTAGAACTAAAGGGAATTAGAGATTATATTACAAGCGACTCGAATGAGGATGCAAAACGTCCTCTGATTTATCCTTTTTTCAAGAAATTGTTTGGAGATAAATTCAAAACGGAATCCGATGCAGAAGGTGCGGATACTTACATTAAAGGTGAGTTACTCGTTGAGTTGAAGTCCAGACAAGACCAATGGTTACAGGGCTTTTACCAAGGTCTGCACTATTCCAAGAAAGGATTGAGTTTCCCTGCTGTATGCGTTCTTACAAAAGGTTTTATAGGTTTGTGGAAATTCAATGACCTGCCGAATTTTGTAAAGAAGAATGTGGCTAATGCTGATGCCCAAAAAGCACCAAATGAAATTGGTGTTTTGAATGCAAGAAAAACCACCAAAGCCGAAGCATTAGAAATTTTCAAGTCAGCTTTCTTTAGAATTAATTTAAACGAAAAGGATGGTCTTTTCTCGGACGAAAGAAATTTGGATATAGATTTATTTGAATTTTTGAAAGTTCTCAAAAACTTGGACAGTAACCGAATTCAGATTAATACTTATGACTTCATAAACCATATAGAATACTTAAAAAAGTTTTACGATGACCCTATTGATGCTGTTCACTGCTTTTATGCTATTGTCGGCTTTTGGGATATAACGGCTATGGTCGTGGATAATGACCCCGAAGATTACGATGTTCAGGTTGTGAGCCAAAAGACAGGCAGAATCAGCGAACAAATTAAAGTTAAGCCAAAATTCAAACCCGAATTTAAGAAATTTGTCGAATCTCATTATATATTTACTAATGAAGGTTCCGGCTTGACGGTTGACTATTATTTCAGCCGCTTCGATGAAGTAATCAGCAAAATTAATCCCGAATATGCCAAACAGCATGGAATCTTTTTCACTGATATTAACCTCAGCAAATTTGCTCTATGGTTTGTTCACGAAAATTTTGAAAAGAAATTGAGTGATAAATATATTGTGTTCGACCCCGCAGGTGGTTCAGGAAATTTGGTCACAAGTTGGAGAGGACATTTAAAGCATAAAATTGTTTCGGAATTGCAAATTGATTTACTTAAGACAATTGAACGAAGGATGCGGCTTGCTCTACCGGACGATGACGAATTGCTTCAAGCAGGTTTTACGATTATTCCTAAAACATCTCAAAATATTGGATTAAATTTTCTTGACAGGTCTGCTAAAGATTATGTGGATGAACTTAAAAATGCTCTTAATGAAAAGAACTTGAAATTAGACAAACCTATTGCTTTCTTATTAAATCCACCTTATAAGAATACTGATGAAAACGTAGAAGCAAGGGAAAA
>Ga0209417_1003577_pt1 | contig 20494 bp, 12 predicted proteins | sample RifGroF2_FD_184002 | JGI IMG/M metagenome (GOLD analysis project Ga0209417, IMG submission 184002) | Groundwater microbial communities from Rifle, Colorado, USA - Groundwater F2 (SPAdes) (version 2) | ecosystem: Environmental > Aquatic > Deep subsurface > Groundwater | place: Rifle, Colorado... | reverse complement strand
TACCAACTTCTCAGTTTATAAGAATACATAAGTCTTACATAATAAATATTGACAAAATAAACTCTATTGAAAAGAACCAAGTAACCATTCAAAATAAAAAAATTCAAATAAGTGAAACATATAAAACTCCTTTTTTTAACATGATACAGAATAAAAATTTGTAAAATTATATTCCTATTCACTACCCAATCATATAATATTCTTTAATTATTATCTATCCTGTCAATTAACATTAACTCATATTGCTGATTTCTTCTAACTGGTGTAAACCCAGCGTCTATTATTAATCGTTCCATGTCATCTTTGCTTAATTTATTTGATATCCCTGCTGATGCAACTACATTTTCTTCAATCATTATTGAGCCCAAATCATTTGCTCCCGCATGCAAACAAATTTTTGCTGTATTATTCCCCACAGTAAGCCATGATGCTTGTATATTGTCTATATTATTAAGCAATATTCTGCTTATTGCAACCATTTTTATATACTCAGATGAATTTACTTGATTGTCTATTTTGTATCTCTCATTTAACCTAGTGTTTTTTGATTGAAATGGCCATGCAATAAATGCAATAAAACCTTTACTATTTTGAGGTTTTAATTTTTGTGTGTCCCTAATACTTAAAATGTGCATTATTCGCTCTTCTATAGTTTCTAAATGCCCAAACATCATTGTTGCTGTTGTTGTCATTCCCAGTTTAAAAGCATCAAGCATTACAGATAGCCATTCCTGACTACTACATTTCGCAGGAGAGACTATACTTCTTACTCTATCAACTAATATTTCTGCTCCAGCTCCTGGCAAACTATCTAAACCTGCTTTTTGCAATCTTGCTAATACTTCTTTATTTGAAATGCCTGATTTCTTCGATAAAAACACAATTTCAGGTGGTCCTAAAGCATGTAATTTTAATATTGGAAATACATTCTTTAATTCTTTAAATAATTGCTCATAATATTCTAAATCAAGTTTAGGATTAAAGCCTCCTTGAAGTAAAATTTGATTACCTCCTATTTCAATTAGTTCTTTAATTTTTTCTTTATATTCTTCTATTGTTGTTATATATGAATCCACATTATTTGGTTTCCTGCAAAAATTGCAAAATAAGCACTGTGATATACAAACATTTGTTATATTTATATTGCGGTCTATAATCCATGAAACATTTTTCGTTGGATGCTTCTTAAACCTAATATTGTTTGCAATTATTGAGAGTTCTTGCAAATTAAAATTGTTATATAAAAATAATGCTTCATCTATTGTTAAATCTTCTAAAGCAATACTTTTATTTATAATTTTCGCTTTATTCATCTGTTTTTTTATGGGTAAATATACAATTGTTTAATTTATTAGTAAAAAAAATTATACTTTTGAAAAGTTGTTATAATATTTTGAATATTTGTAAAAAGAAATAAACCAAATAATTTGTTATCACTTTTAAATAGAATTAATAGTCTTAATTCCTTACAATTTCATCAATTAGTTCGATACTTATCAGTATTGCTTATTGGAATATTGTTGTCAAAAAGTGGATTAAATATCAATGATATTGGAATTTACGAAACATTTATTTTCCTGTCCGGACTATTTACTTTCTTTTGGATTTCAGGAAACATACAAGGATTACTTAGCACTTATGATGAAAAAAAGCCTGAAATAATATTCAATGTATTCATTATTATTAGTCTTTATTCGTTATTAATAACTCTATTTATTGTTTTATTATTCCGGTATAATTTGATGTTTATAAATATGCAATTACCCGTAAAGAGCGTAATAATTTTGTGTATTTATATATTATTTGCTAACCCTTCATACCTTATCGAATACATTTACTTTCTTAAAAAAGATTACTTATCTTTAATGAAGTATTCTGCATTCATAAACATTCTTCAAATAATTTTGGTTGTTTTGCCTGTCTATTACACAAAAGACATTATGTTTTGCTTTTATGGATTATTATTTAGTGCTGTAATTAAATTCTTATGGCTAGTATTGATAATTTACAAATATCAGATACCGATTGTTTGCAAACTCTATGAAATAAAAAATCATTTAGTACTTTCCATTCCATTAATATTAAGCATAATGTTTAGTGCTTCTTCCGATTATATTGACAGTATTATTATTAGTAAATACTTTGACAAAGCTTCCTTTGCAATATATCGTTTTGGTGCACGAGAGTTGCCTTTAACTTTTATTTTAGCTAACACCTTGAGCAACTATATCGTTTCTCAAATAAATACATCTGGAATAGAACTTACTTTAAATGAAGTAAAAAGAAAAAGTGCAAGTTTAATTAATATTCTTTTCCCTTTTTCTACAATATTAATACTTACTTCATTTATATTTTATCCTATTATTTTTAACGTTGATTTTTATAAGAGTGCTTTAATCTTTAATATATTTTTGATTTCAACAATTAGCAGGCTTGTTTTTCCTCAATCTATATTAATTGGGCTTAAAGAAAATAAAATTATATTAATTTCATCTATTATTGAGATATTTCTAAACGTAGTGCTAAGCTTAATACTTCTTAATTACTTCGGAATTGCTGGTATTGCATTAGCTTCTGTAATTGCCTATTCTATTGATAAAGTAATATTAATTGTATATTGTAAGATTAAATTAGGAATAAACCCTTCTAGCTACATCCCAATAAAAAATTATTTAATATTATCTTCTCTTTTATTAATTAGCTTTTGGTTTAGCTATTACATTTTTTTTGATAAGATCTAAGTTTAATAATCGGATTTACTCTCTTCAACTCCTTTTTCATCATAATAAACCCATTTTCCGGAAAACTCTCCCTTTTTGTATTTACCTTCTATGCTTATAATTCCTATTGGATTATAATATTTCCATACACCCTCTTCTAAATCATCTTTAAAAAGTCCTTCCGAACGAACATTCCCATTATCCCACCAAAAATTCCATATTCCTTCTCTTTTGCCTAACTTATATTCCCCTTTTTCTTTTAACGTGTCAGTTATGTGATAATATACCCAAACACCTTCTTTTAAACCATTAACATAATTTCCTTCTGCTTCTATGGTTCCTGTTATAAACCATGACTTGAATAAACCTATCTCTTTTCCTAAAGCGTATTCAACATCTAATGCCATTTGTCCATTATTATGCCATTCATTCCATTTCCCATTTTTAACATTATTTACATAATCCCCTCTTGCCTGTATTGCCGAATTATCCCAAAATGATTCAAACAACCCAACTTTAACAGTATCATTTTTTACAAAATATTTCTCGTGAAGCAATCCATTCTCATAAAAAGTCTCTTTTAAAACACTATCGGGTTCTATCGTTTGTGACATTAAATGAACTCCTAAACAAACCAGTATTATTAAACTTAATATTCTTTTCATATATACTTTGTAATTTTTTTATTAACTATGTTCTTCTCTTAACAAATCATTAACAGTCTTTACTGGATTAAATGTAGAAAGAGGAACCTCCACAAATATTGTAATCCAATCAGCCATTGCTCCATTCCACAAGCCTGGCAATTCTAATGCTTTTATATCAATTCCATCTTTTGATTTACTCGTAATAAAACCCGTTTCATTATCCACAAACTTACGTAAATCAAATTTATTTCCTTCATAATCCTTTATATAACAAACCAAATCTACTGGGTTAAAATGAGTTGAATTATTGAACAGTTCTTTCTGTTTTGGATCTGCCATATTCACTTGCGATGATTCAACAATTTGTAAACTAATATCTCCTTTTTCATCTTCAACCCAAAATGGACCTCCTCCTGGTTCTCCTACATTTTTAACCATGCCACACAATCGTATCGGACGATTTAGTTTTTTTATCAAAACATTTCGTTTATCCGTATCAGTCAAACTATAATAATCCTTGTTAAACTTTATTGACAACTTACTCAAACAAAATTCCGAAATATCTCCAAGATTTGAATAATCATAATCTTCAGATTTTAATAATTTTAAAAAAACAGATATAAATTGCTGAACATTAATCAAATATAGACCTAATAGTTTTTTGTAAAATATAGTTTCTTCCTTTAATCTGTCTGGAACTATGTTATCTATGTTTTTTATGAAAATAATATCTCCATCCAGCTCATTTAGGTTTTCAATCAAAGCTCCATGACCAGATGGTCTTAGATATATATTCCCATCCTTTTCTCTAACTATATTATTTTTATTATCAATAGCAATTGTATCAGTTGATGTTTTTTGCACTGAATAATCAACAGTTATTTTAACATTAAATTCGTTCTCATAATGAATCAAAACACTATCTATAAATACTTTTATTTGGTTAAAGTGTTCTGGTGATACCGTAAAATGTAATCTAACATTATCTCCATCTTTTGCATATTTAATTCCCTCAACAATATGTTCCTCCAAAGCCTTTCTTGTTGACTCTTCATAACTATGAAATTCTATCATTCCCTTTGGCAAGGACCCGTAATTCAATCCCGTTTCTGTAAGTAAACATACTATTATTTCCTTATAAAATTCAAGCGCGTTATCCTTTGAAATAACTATTCCAAATTTAGAATTGACAGAATCTTTCAATAAATTAAAGAAAGATAATTTTTCTATGTTTTCTATAAACTTATAACCCTCTTTTAACTTAGGATCCGAAGCATTTTTTTTATAATTATCTGCAAAGTAATACAAATCCTTAAACATTCGTGTTGCAGCGCCAGAAGCAGGAACAAACTTAACTTTGCTTTTCCCTTTTGTAACTAGATCATAAGCTGACAATAACTCCAATGCAACCTTACTATCAAAAGATATTATGCCATCATTTAATGTCGCAGGCTTATTTAACTTTATAAATGGAAATCCTTTCGCAAATTTATCAAGTTGCCACTTTAATGTATCTTGACTAATTCCTTTTTTTTCAAGAAATTGCAAATCTTTTATACTTATTCTTTCCATAATTAATAACATTTATCAATTAATAATTAAAAATATAAAATTACTCTTTTTTTTTATTTTTCACCATTATTATTTCAAATAATCTAAAAAACTAAAGACATATTGTAAGTTTAAATTTATCTCTAGAAATCTGATTAAAAAAAACAAATGCAATTTGCTTGTAAATACATTTGATTATAAATATGTAATTATTTAATTTTTAGTTTAGCAATGCCTTTTGATGTTGCAATCCACACATTATTGTCATTATCAGTGCTTATGTCGTAAATCCAATTATTGGGAATATTAGAGTTCTCTAAGTTATATATTTTGAAGTCATTAGTATTCATATTGTAAATTGCAAGCCCGTAGCCATTGGTTCCAATAAAAAGAATATTTGAGCTAATTAGAATTGATATTACGGAATTATTTATTTGCTTATTGAATTTAAACTCCTGCCATTGTTGTTTGTTATTGTATGTGTGCAGTCCTGTATTAAAAGAACCTACAAATAATGTCCCATTTGCATCAATATCCATTGAAGTTAAAGAACTTTTTATCTTTTTGGGTAACTCTAATGTTGTCCATTTGTTATCTTTTAAGTAATTTAAAGCAAATGGACTTAAAACCCATATATTATTAGTGGTAAAATCTTCTTTTATTTTTTTTATATCTAAATATTCATCTTCATTATCAAAAACGTTTTGCCATTTATTTGTTTTTTCATCAAATGTTGCTAATCCTGCCTCAGTAGCTATCATAACTTTATTATCTTTAAAAAAAATATCGTTTATTGAGTTAAAAGGTAGGGAGGAGTTTTCAACATTAAATGATGTCCATGTTGTGTCATTATATTTTACTAATCCTTCAAAGGCTGTGCCTATCCATTTAACTTTATTTTTGTCAATTCTAATGACGTTTACATAGTCATCACGCAAGCCTGAATTAAAAATGTCATAATGTTGCCATTTGTTTTCATTATCTATAATATCTATTCCATTACCATTTGTGCCAACCCATAGTTTTGAATTATCATAAAATAATGCTTTAATATTATCATTTGCAATAGGTGAATTTGAAGTGTTGTACACTTCAAAATATTGCTCTTGTGAAAAAGCATGTATTGAAAATAAATTAATCAATAATAAAAAAACAAATAAGTTGGGTTTAGTTATAAAATTCATAAATATTAATAACTTTATATGATGATATGATATTTTGAGGCATAACTAGATTTTCATAAATTGTAAATAATAAAATTCCGTAATTATCATAGTTACGAACCTGACTATTTAAACAAATATTATCTTTATCAAATTCCTTTTTAGAAATTAGTCTTTTATTGTCATATTCTTGAACAATTTTAGAATAAGTATCCTGAGTTTCTTCTATTAGTATGGTGTTATTATTGTTATTGTCGTATTGATAGGTTGTTTTGTATATTAATTTTTCTTTATAATTAAAAACAAATTCATTTTGTTTTAATCCATTATCGTAATAAGAACATATTGTTTTTTTATAATCTTTATTTGGAAAATCATTAACTAGATATTCTTTAAGTAGATTGTTTTCGTATTTGTTTTTTAGTTCATATTGTACCTTATTATCCTCATCATAAATAAAAGAATTAATTAAATTCATGTTATCATCATAAACAAAGTCTTGTGTGGATTCTATTTCCCCATCATCATAATAGGTTATTTTCTTTATTAGTAGATTTTTTTCATTATAATTATAAATTGTATAATCAGATATGCCAGATTCAAAAATGCGAATTTTTTTTACTCTATTATTGTTTGCATCATATTCATATTTTTTTTCTTCTGATAGTTGTTCTTCTATGTATAGTTTGCTATTGACTAATCTGTTTTTATCGTCATACTCATATTCATACACATCTAATTTATCCCCGTATGAATCAAAGGTTATTTCTTTTAATAAATTTTGATTTTCATCATAATATTGTTCGCTAATGTTTGTTTCAAAATCATCTATATGAGGTGTTTCAATGTCGTCATTTATACTATTTCTTAAATCTATTTTTTTTATTAATAACTTTTTTATTTTCATAATATTTTATTCTTTAAAATAATACTTAATTAATGAGCATCTAACCAATTTTTTCCTTGTCCAATATCAACAACGATAGGAACGTGAAGTTTTAAGGCGTTAGACATTAGTCTTTCTATATTTAATTTCACAATTTCTATTTCTGATTTGTGTGTGTCAAATATTAATTCATCATGCACTTGCATAATTAGTTTAGATTTTAGTTTTTCTTTATTTAGAAAATTAAAAATATTGATCATTGCAATCTTAATCATGTCTGCTGCAGAACCTTGTATAGGTGCATTTATAGCAATTCTTTCAGCAAATCCTCTGACTATTGAATTGGTTGAATTTATATCTGCTGTGTATCGTCTTCTTTTTAACAAAGTTTCAACATATCCATTTTGTTTTGCAAACTCAATTGTTGTTGTCATGTATTTTTTAATATCTGGAAACATTAAAAAATAATCATCAATTAACTTCATTGCCTCTTTTCGTGGAATATTAAGCCTCTCAGATAATCCAAAGGCTGAAATACCATATATTATACCAAAGTTTACAGTTTTTGCCTTACGTCGCATATCTGATGTTACATCTTCAATTGATACTCTAAACAATTTAGTTGCTGTATGAGTATGAATATCTATATTTTTAAGAAAAGCTTCTTTCATGTTTGCATCATCTGAAATATGAGCCATAATTCTCAATTCTATTTGCGAGTAGTCTGCAGAAATTAACACATGACTTTCCGAGGAAGGGATAAATGCTTTTCTTATTTCTTTGCCCTGAGTTGTTCGTATTGGTATATTTTGTAAGTTAGGATTATTTGAACTTAGCCTTCCTGTGGCTGCTATAGCTTGATTTAATGTTGAATGTATTTTCCCTGTTCTTGCTTGTATTAGATTTGGTAATGAATCTGTGTATGTTGATTTTAGTTTGGTTAATGTTCGGTATTCTAAAATTAATTTTATAATTGGGTGTAGATTAATTAACTTTTGGAGTGTTTCTTCATTGGTAGAATACTGTTTAGTTTTTGTCATTTTTGGGTTCGACACTATCTTAAGTTTTTCATAAAGAACTTCTCCCAATTGCTTTGGAGAAGATATATTAAAATTAAAATCAGCAATTTCCCAAATTGTTGTTTGTGTTTCATTTATTTCATTGTGAAGCTTTTCTGATATTGCATCTAAAGTTTCTTTATCAACTTTAAATCCTGTGTTTTCAACATAAGAAAGAACATGTATTAAAGGTGCTTCAATATCCGTATAAATTTTAAAAAGTTCTTTTTCTTTTAGAATGGTGTTAAATTTTTCAAACAATTCTAAGAGTAGACTGTATTTTATATAGAATTTTTCATCTAAACTATTACTTGAGATATTTAGGTTTAAATAGTTAATTAACAATGAATTTAAATCATGCTTACCATCAGGATTTATCAAATAATGCATTATTTGAACATCTTCAAGTTTGTTCTTTACATTTATTTCATACCAATATAAAATAGAAACTAAAAACTTGAGATTGTAGCCTATTAAACTAATTTCTTTATTCTCAAAAATGGGTTTAAACCGTAATATTAGTTCTAATGTGTCATTGTAATTATTCGAACAATGTATTATATAATTTTCTTTTTCTCCTATAGAAAAAAATATAGATTTAATTTCTGCTTCTAGAGGGTTTTCGTTATTAGTATTTATTAATAATGATATTTTTTTTTGGTTTCTTAATTTGCTTATTAAGTTTTCAATATCATCTGTCTTTTCCAACTCTTTTAATGTGTATTTATTGTAATCAAAATCAGCTTGTTGAAGCTGTTCTATTAAAGCAGTTTCTGTGTATAAAGTTTTAAAAACTTTTTCTGCTGTCTTTTTAAATTCGAGTTCTTGAAATAAAGGAATTAGGATATCTTTATTTGGACTTTTTAATTTTAATAATGTTTCATCAAATTCTATAGGGACGTTTAAGATAATTGTTGCTAATTTCTTTGATAATAATGCTTGGGCTTCAAATGTTTGTATTTTGTTTTTTAAACTCTCTCCTAATTTGTCAGATGATTTGATAATATTTTCTATATCATTATATTCTTTTAATAATTTCGATGCCGAAACCGGACCTATGCCAGGTACACCTGGAATATTATCTGAAACATCTCCACACAAACCTAAATAATCAATAACTTGGCAGGTATTGTTCAATCCAAATTTATCACAAACCTCTTTTTCTCCTAATATTTCTGGAGGTTTGCCCATATGTGATGGCTTGTATATTTTCACTCTATCATTAACTAATTGTCCAAAGTCTTTATCTGAAGACATTATAAAGACATTAAATCCTTCTTTATAAGCTTTAATTGCTAAGGTTCCTATAGTGTCATCAGCTTCGTATCCATCAACTGTAATAACAGGAATATTTAAGCCCTCTATTAATTTTTGTATATATGGTATTGATTTTATAATATCTTCGGGTGTAGATTCTCTATTTGCTTTGTATGCAGGTAAATCTTCAAACCTTTCGCTGGGTTTTTCCGAGTCAAATACAACTGCAATATGTGTTGGTTTTGCTTTTTCTATTATATCTATTATGGTGTTTGTAAAGCCAAGTATTGCAGAAGTGTTTAAGCCTTTTGAGTTAATTATTGGGTTTTTATTTAATGCGTAATAAGCTCTGAATATTAATGCAAACGCATCAAGCAAAAATAATTTATTCATTTTCATCATAATTAAACAATTTGCTTACTTCTTCAATATGGTCTGTTAATTTATCTATTCCTACCTTACTTACTGATGATGTAGCAAAAAAAGTTGGTAAACTTGTCCATGTTTCCAGCAACTTATTGTTAAATGTACTTATATTTTTCTGTATAACTTTTTGACTTTCTTTATCTGTCTTTGTGAAAACAAGAGATAGAGGCACTTGATTTAATCCACACCAATTTATAAATTCTAAATCTATTTCTTGTGGAGATAGACGACTATCAACTAAATAATATAAGTTCATTAAATTATCTCGTTTTAAGATATAGTTGCGTATCATTTTCTCCCATTCCAATCGTAATGTTTTGGGTACAGAAGCATAGCCTAAGCCAGGTAAATCAACTAAATAGGTATTGTCATTTATTAAAAAGAAATTAATAAGTCTTGTCTTGCCTGGTTTTACTGATATTTTTGCTAAGCCATTGTTTTTGGTCAAGGTGTTTATTAAGCTTGATTTGCCAACATTTGAACGACCTATAAAAGCAAACTCAGGCTTATCTGGTTTGGTGCATTGTGATAATATTTTACAACTTTTTATAAATGTCGCGGTTTTTATAATCATTAATTTATTTTTAAAAAAGGATTAAAATATTACTTTACTGATTCTATTTCTTCCTGTTTTAAAAACCAATCTCTTAATATAATGTTAAATTCTTGAGGTCTTTCCATCATTGGCGCATGTCCACACTTGTCAATCCAATATAAATCTGCTTGTGGAAGCAATTCTTTAAATTCTTCAGCTACTTCTGGTGGAGTTACAACGTCATTTTTTCCCCAAATCAAACAAACAGGAATGTCTAAATTTGGCAATTCGTTTTTCATATTATGTCGTATAGCTGATTTCGCTAATGATAGTACTCTAAGTAATTTTCCTTTATTGTTTACTATTTCAAAAACTTCATCAACCATTTCTTTTGATGCCATTTCGGGATCATAGAAAGTAACTTCTGTTTTTTTCTTTATGAAGTTATAATCTTCTCGCCTTGGAAATGAACCTCCAAATGCGTTTTCATATAAACCTGAACTACCTGTTAGTATTAAATTTTTTAGGTTATTTTTGTTTTTTGCTGCATATATAAGAGCTACATGACCTCCCAATGAATTGCCAAGTAAACTTATGTTTTTTATTTGTTTGTATTCTATAAAATCTTCGACAAATTCAGCCAATCTCTTTACATTTGTATTTATAATTGGCAGATTATATAACGGCATTAATGGTATTATGATTTTATATTTATTTCCAAAGAAATCAATCATATCCTCAAAGTTGCTCAATGTCCCAAAAAGACCATGTAGTAATATTAGTGGATGACCTTCGCCTTCTTCTATATATTCAAAATTCCCATCCTTTTTAACAGTATAATTCATTTTCAAATGATTTTATTCAGACGCAAAGTTAAATAAATAATAATATAATCCTTAATTTTAATTATTAAAAAAGTTTATATTTTTTTAAGAGATTCGTATTCATTGGTTTTAAAATTAAGAAAGAACCAATACTGACAAGCAATAAACCTATATAAAAATTATAGTCTAGTAATTCGTTAAGAAAAATCATACTTAAAATGGTTGCTATAATCGGCTTTATGAAAAATATAACTGATGCAGAACTAGCACTAAGTTTTTGAAGCATTCGCATAAAGGTGATATATCCTAATCCGCTGACTCCTATTCCTAAATAGATTAATACCATTGCATAATTATATCCAATAGTTTCAAATGATGTAATGGAAAGTGTAATCGGATTGAAAATCATAAGATAGATTAAAAGGCTTAATAAACCTAATCCAAAAGAGATAATGTTTGTATTTAGTGCGCTTATTTTGCTTAATGCTTTTTTGCTTAAAACAACATAGAGTGCAAATGATATTGAAGCTATAATGGCATATATAGAGCCATTGTCTATAATTAATCCTTTTGTTATTGATGCTGTTATTATCCCAACAAGGCCTATCATAAAAGCAAATACTCTTTTTAATGAAAATGGTTCATCTTTAAATAGCAATGATATTATCAACACAAATAGGGGATTGGAGCAAAATATTAATGCAACTGTTGCTGCATTTGTTTCTCTTACCGCTATTTGCAATAATGACATACTGAAAAATACATTAATGAATCCTAATAAAAATAGTTGTCCTAATTGCTTGTTTGTTACTTTGAATATATCTAAAAACTGTTTCTTGTAAACGGCATAAGAGATTAGAGTTATAAATCCTAACCCAAATCTAATAAATGTTAAAAGAAATGGGTCAAAACCACTTTGCATAATTGGTTTTGACACCACCTCCATTGATGCAAATAAAAGTAAAGTAATTAAGAAATAGAACATTCTTAAAACTTATTTTCTATATGTATTCCATATTCTTCAACCATTCTTATTCCAAGCTTTTCCAAATCCTTCATAATAGGTATATATATGCTTCGTATAACTGGTAGTTGTACTCCTTTTTCTGTTATTTCGCCTGATAATACTTTGTTTATTGCTATTGCGGCAGGAAGGGCAACTGTTCTTGCTATTGCTGTATCTGTTTTCAAGTCTCCAAAGTCAATCATGCTTGATTTTATCACTTCTCTTTCATTATTACTTTTTTTGATAACAAAAGTATGTTGCATAACAACCATGTCTCTGTCTGAATCATTTAACATCATCTTTTCTATCATGTAATCAGAAGTAACGTCAAACATGCTTGCCTCGTTTCGTTCTATTTTTTTTCCTGAAAACATTCCAAGCCAGTTCATTGCTTCAATCAATTTGTTGTTATTGTTTAAGTCTAGGTGTTTTATAATATCTGTTTTAATATCATTTCCACGAGAGATATTGTTTAAATCATATAGCATGTCTATATAGCTTTTATTGCTCATATCATGATTGTCATAACCTATCATATTTAGTCGCTTAAAACCATCTATTATTTCACACCAATTTTCATAACGAAATGTACCTCGCATTATCGTTTTCACTTCAGGTATTTTGTAGATATCTATATATGATATCGAATCCCTATTTGGGTACACTTCTAATGTCCCTAATGTTTTTATATTTATTTTTAATGGGTCTTTAAATAAATTTGCTGTTTCAACAACCATTTCTTTTTCATCTTTCAAATAAACCGCATCATTATTTCCTGCCATAACAACACCTTTTGGGCTCCATGAAAACTTATAATTGAATGGATTGTCTATACTATCTGGAGCAGGTAAAGCTCCGCAGAATGAATAAAATTCTTCTATCTCATTACCCTTAGCATGCTCTTCGTCTATTATTTTCATTGCCGACATGTGGTCAATACCTGGATCCAAGCCTAATTCATTTAAAATAACAATCCCAGCTTCTCGTGCCTGACTATCTAAAGCTTCCATCTCTGGTTTAACATACGAAGCTGTTATCATGTTTTTTTTATGCTTTATACAATATTTAGCAACTAATGTGTGATAAACGTATGGTAACAAGCTTGCTACTATATCATTTTCCTTTATTAAATTATCCAAAGTACTTTCATCGGATGTTTCCCATTCAAGTATTTTTCCGTTTTTATAATTTGTTAATAAAGAGCTGATAACGTGTGAGTTCTTTGAAGCAATTGTGATTTGAAAATTTAAATCTTTTAAATATTCAATCATTGGTTTTACAACTAAACCAGCTCCTAATATTAAAACTTTATTTTTTTCCATGATATTTAAATTTTTTTCAAAACTACTACTTTTTTAAAATACTAAAATATAACTAGCAAAAAAAATCAAATTATTTATCTGCAATTATTATTTTCTAGTAAAAATAAAACCAAACAGCTGATTATTAACAATATGCATAAATGGCTGATTATTATTGTTATGCATGCTATTACTTCGCCTTTACTTCGCCTTTACTTCACCTTTACTTTACACTAAAGTTACCTTAAAGTCGCTTTAACCTATTTTTTTACTAAGATGCTAATAATTAATATAATATGTAAGAATATAAAAAAACAATATTTTTATGTGTAAACCTATTTTAGGACGAGACAAATAGTTATTTGTTTCTATCTCTTATTTTTTATTAAAGATAATTTGTCACAAAAAAAGCAAATGTTAATTTTTTTTACTTTTTCAGCGATTCTGATTTGTAATTTTACTTTTTTTTCTATCGCAATGCAACCTTTTGTAAATGAAAATTGTCTTGTTTATAAAACAAATATAAAAGAATATTAAAATTAACTTTTGCATTAATTTTTAAAAATGAAATATTATGAAAAAACTTACTTCCATTTTATTATTTGCTTTTATAGCAATAAATACCTTAATCGCTCAAACTTTTGAGCAAGCAGGTATAAATTATAATATTACTTCTGCTAATACCGTAGAGGTAACACGAAAAACGCCTCAATACACAGGGAATATTGCTATCCCAAATACAGTAGAACATGATAACATAATTTATACTGTTACGACAATAGAAAATGCAGCTTTTAATATGTGTATATATTTAACTTCTGTTGTTATTTCTGATTCAGTTATAATAATAGGGGACGAAGCTTTTTATGGTTGCAAGGGTTTAACCTCTGTTACTATAGGCAATTCTGTTACATCAATCGGGGAAAGTGCTTTCATTGCTTGCACAGGTCTAACAGAAATTATCATTCCTAATTCTGTTACATCAATTGGGAATCGAGCTTTTTATAATTGCACAAGTTTAACTTCTATTACTATTCCTAATTCTGTTACATCAATAGGAGATGAATTATTTTATAATTGCACAAATTTAACTTCTGTTACTATAGGCAATTCTGTTACATCTATCGGTTATTATGCTTTTTATAAGTGCATAGGATTAACTTCTATTACTATTCCTAATTCTGTTACATCAATTGGAGTGAACGCTTTTCCCCAATGTACTAATTTAATTGAAATTAAAGTAGCAACTGATAATCCTAATTACGCATCAATCAATGGAGTATTATACGATAAAGATATAAAGGCTTTAATAAAATGTCCAGAGACAAAAACTTCTATTACCATTCCTAATACTGTTACAAAAATTGCAAGCTATAGTTTTATGTTTTGTTCAGGTTTAACAGAAATTATTATTCCTAATTCTGTTACATCTATTGATACCTTGACTTTTGCTCATTGCACAGGTTTGACTGAAATTATTATTCCTAATTCTGTTACATCTATTGGAGAGTCTGCTTTTTATAATTGTCCTGGTATAATTTCTTTTACTATAGGCAATTCTGTTACATCTATTGGAGACGGAGCTTTTGTTGGTTGTATAAATTTAACTTCTATTATTATTTCTAACACTATGACATCAATAGGTGAAAGAGTTTTCGACGGTTGTATAGGTTTAACCTCTGTTACTATTCCTAATTCTGTTACATCAATTGGAAGTAGTGCTTTTTATAATTGCAACAGTTTAACGTCTATTAGTATTCCTAATTCTGTTACATCAATTGGAGATGGGGCTTTTGCTTCTTGTTCTAATTTAACTTCTATTATTTGTTATGCTACAATTCCTCCAAGTTTTTTCACAAGAGAATTTTTCCCGTTTTTATATGGTGCTTTTACTAATGTACCTAAAACAATACCTCTGTTTGTTCCTAAAAACAGCATTAATGACTACGAACAAGCTGATGAATGGAAAGATTTTACTAATATTTTAGCAATTGTTGATGCAGGCGAAGACCAAACTATTTGTTATGGAAGTTCTGTTACCCTTATTAGCACGGAAGCCGACACTTATTTGTGGAGTACGGGAGCTACAACAGCTACAATTACAGTAACCCCAACTGCAACTACTACATATATCGTAACCGTTACAAAAAACGGAATTACAACTTCAGACGAAGTTGTAGTAACGCTTGTTAATATAAGTTCTGAATTTACATTTAATAATAATCGAACTTGTGCTGGAGATTATAATATTGATTTCAATGTAAATATAGACAATCCAGTAGGTACTAATTATAATTGGGATTTTGGAGATGCCACTACTGCTACAGGAAATAATGTTTCTCATAAATATGATGTCGTTTATAGCTCGGATTCATCAGCTGTTAAAATGCCTGTGCTTCTTATTTCAAATTTAGGAGGTTGTATAGATTCTTCAATTGTTGATGTAAGTATATTGCCAAGACCTAATCCTGATTCTGTCGCAATTCAGGACTTGCGAAATGATAATTATGTTTGTGCTGTTATTGAGGAAGAACCTATGGGTTCAGGAAATTATGTATATAGAATATTTTTGAACAATTATTATCCAGCAGGGAGTACTTCGCTTTATGATATAGATTGGGGTGTGCTACCTGTTCAAACAGACCTCCCTTATCAGAATGTATATTATTATGACTATACTTCTACTGGACCTCTTAATAATGATATAAAAGTTACTTCAAAATATGTTTATGTCGCAGATGCACAATCCTGTGAAAGCGAAACAAAATTTACTAATGTGAAAATAGAAGTTGGACCTGGAAATCCTAGACAGGTATTACCTATGTGGCAAAACATAACAGATGTTAATGGATGCGCTCCTTTTGAGCATAAAGGACGACTTGCTACTATGTATTTTCCAGGATTTACAGGGATTTTATTATTATCTGAAGCAACAGAATATCAAATGTATATTGATGATGTGTTTGTAAGAAATCTTGATTCTACAGAAATTCCTCAAATAATTGAGGGTGTTGGTAATGTATATATTGGACAAAATATAAAAAATACATTTAACGAACCAAAAGGATGCAATATAAATAATGTTTTACCTGCTCCTTTTGGTTTTAATCCTTATGAAGGACCATATAAAATAGATATAAAGTTAGCTAATTCTTGTGGGACATTTAGGATTGGAGTTGATGTTAATGTATATGCAAAACCACAACCAGATTATGCATTAAATGCGGCATCTAATTATTTTTCTACAAATACTGAAATAACATTTGACAATCAAACTATTAAGGCGGAATGTTTTTATGACAAAACTCTTAATTTTAATTGGAGTTTTGGAGATAATACTTCCTCGTCAAATAATTCTACTAATCTCTACCCTTATGCTGCATTACCATCAACAAAACATACTTATAGCTTACCAGGTTCTTATATCGTTAATATGGCTGCAAGTTATGCTGCATCTGAAGTTCCACCATCTTGTAAGGATACAAGTTATAAACAAAATGTTGTGCATATATTAAAAGTAAATTCAGATTTTAATTCTAATGTTGTATGTTTAGGTAATAATACCACAATTACAGATGCTACAACATATTTCCCTGAATATTATATTAACAAAAATATTCAAGGACTAGATACTATAGTCGATACTATTGCAAAACATAAACCATACTCTTGGGAATACACAATTATAGATTCTTTGTCTGGAAATATTGTTTACAATAACATATTCTATCATAACAATGTAGATCCATTAATTCCTAAATATGATCCTTATTTTTCATTTAACATAACTCTTCCAAATGATGGATATTTTAAAGTAAAACTAAAAGTTACCAATGAACATGGTATTACAGATAGCACATACAAGTATGTATATGTAAACAAAATTCCTGTCGCTAATTCGGGAAGTGATGTAATTATCTATAATGGGGATAGTACTCAATTAAATTATACAGGAACATCTGGAGATAGTATAAAGTGGAGTAATAATATTGAAAGCTTTACTCAATGGGTAAAACCTACAATAACGACTACTTATACTATGACTATTTATTCAAATGGTTGTAGTGATTCTGACAACTTAGTAGTCACCGTTTATAGTTTTGATTGTGCTAAAACAACTAATCTTTTTGTAAATAATATTTCTCCTGTTACTGTAAAATTAAATTGGGATAATGATGTGTATGCTACATCTTATATGCTTCGTTGGAGAATAGAAGCAGGACCTGGTTCTTGGATGTATTACAATGCTACAGCAGGACAAAATTATGTTACTATTGGAAATTTAACAGCTAGTACTACTTATGAATGGCAAATGAGAAAATTCTGTAATAATGGCTTGTATTCTGATTTTACTGATCTTTCTGGTAGTGAATTTACAACATCTATAATTAGTGCATGTAATCAAGCTACTCCAAATAGTATTACAAATATAAAAACCAATCAAGTTACTTTAAATTGGGCAACCGTTGTTAATAATAATGGGTATATGGTACGTTGGAGAGTAAAGTCGCCTCAAGGAGCTTGGGTGTATTATAATGCTACATCAGGGGAGAATACTTGTGATGCTACAGGTTTGAAAGCTAATACTTCATACGAATGGCAAATGAGAACATTCTGTGAAAATAATACTATCTCTGCATTTACAGAGCTTGCTCAATTTGTGACTCTTCCTTCTTGTGCAGATATTACAAACCTAAGTCAGATTGTTGATACAACAGTAGCCATTCTAAAATGGAATCCTGTAAATGGTGCAGACCATTACTTATTACGTTGGAGAGTTGCTAATGGTCTTTGGAAATACATAAACATAAATAACCAAATTGGATATCAACAAATAGGTTGTTTTATTTGTAATCAAGCAGATAAACTTTTACCAAATACTACTTATGAATGGCAAATTAGAGCTTTCTGTAATAGTGAAGGAACTATGTATTCCAACTTTAGTGCTATACAACAATTTGAAACACTTGAAAATAAAAACAATAAAGAATCAAACACTGACAAATTCTCAGTTCTCAATTCTCAATTCTCAATTAATATCTATCCTAATCCAGCAAACGATATTTTAAACATTACAACTACTGCTTCTAATGCTAAAAATCTAACTGTTGATATTTATGACATCTATGGCAAATTAATAATGAAAGAACAATTAATTGACAATCTGCAATTAGATATAAAGCATCTGGAAAGTGGAATCTATTTCATAAAAATAGAAAACCAAACCCTAAAATTTATTAAACAATAAAACATCGTAGGGGCAGACCTATGTGTCTGCCCTTTTCACATTACGGACAAGTGTCTAAACATCAGCCCAAAACTACATTAATGTCTTAAAAAAAAATGATAAAAATTAAAAAACAATTATTATATTTGTTCTTTGATAAAATAGAATTTTAAAAACATAATGTTATATGAAAAAACTTATTCCCCTTTTATTTCTTGCTATTTTAGCAATAAATGTATCCGCACAAACAACTTTTGAAGTGGATGGGATTAAGTATAAAACTACTTCTGATACAACTGTAGAAGTAATCGCAAAAACACCAGAGTATGAAGGAGATGTGGTTATACCCGAGCAAGTAAGTTATAATGACACAACTTATTCCGTTACTTCTATTGAAGGTTGGGCTTTTTGGGTTTGCGAAAATTTAACTTTTATTAATATACCTAATTCTGTTACATCAATTGGAAATAATGCTTTTGGATATTGTAATAGTTTAACTTCTATTACAATTCCAAATTCTGTTACATCTATTGAAAATTATGCTTTTTACGGTTGTAAAAGTTTAATTTCGGTAACAATCCCTAATTCTGTTACATCTATTGAAAATTATGCTTTTTACTATTGTAAAAGTTTAACTTCTATTACTATACCTAATTCTGTTACATCTATTGGAGCTTCCACTTTTTCTTTATGTGAAAGTTTAACTTCGATAATTATACCGAATTCTGTTACATCTATTGGAGAAAGTGTTTTTTACGGTTGTATAGGTTTAACTTCTGTTACAATCCCTAATTCTATTACTACAATAGCAACAAAGGCTTTTAGAAATTGTTCAAGTTTAATTTCTGTTACTATTCCTAATTCTGTTACTACAATAACAGCAGAGGCTTTTAGAAATTGTTCAAGTTTAACTTCTATTTCTATTCCTAATTCTGTTACATTAATCGGAGATTGGGCTTTTTGTTCTTGTGAAAGTTTAACTTCTATTAATTGTAATGCCTTAATTCCCCCAATTTTAGGAAGTTATGTTTTTTATGGTGTTCCCAAAACCATTCCATTATATGTTCCAGCAAGGAGTGTAGATGCTTATAAACAAGCGGAACAATGGAACGATTTTCCTAATATTTTTGGGATTCGTTTTATAAGCGAAGATAAAACTATATGCAAAGGACAATCGATTCAATTATATGTTATGAATGCGGATAGTTATGAATGGAGTAACGGTATGCAAGGAGATATAATTACGGTAAGACCTACTGTTACTACTAAATATTATGTTACAGGAACTTACAATGATACTACATTTTTGGACTCTATTACTATTAATGTAATAAATAAAGATGCTATTTTAAGTAAAGATATAAAGATTTCGAAGTCAAGATTATTATGCAAAGACACTCCTTTTGAGTTGTCGGTAGATAGTGGATATATTTATGAATGGTCAAATGGAAGTAATACTTACAATTTATATGAAATAGCAACTATTTCAGGTTCCTATTATGTAACGGTTACCGACACTATTACTTGTTCTTATGCAATGGAGAGTATTTACATAAAGGTTATTGATGATTGTTCTGTGAATGGGCAGGTATTTTATGATATCAACCAAAATCAAGAGTTTGATTATTTTGAGAAGGGACTTAAAGATATTAAAATCAGGATAGACTCCAATATATATGCCATAACAGATAATTATGGGAAGTTTATCTCTAATCCTTTAAAGACGGATTGTGAAGTAACAATTGATTTAGGAGAAGATAGTATGTGGGAGCTAAGCACAATCCCTGCCACATATAATCTAAACTTCATCGATACGGGCATAAATACTAATGTACTTTTTGGCATACGCCCTAAGAAGCTGTATAAGGATTTTCAGCTAAATATATTTTCAGA
>Ga0209417_1003574_pt1 | contig 20501 bp, 14 predicted proteins | sample RifGroF2_FD_184002 | JGI IMG/M metagenome (GOLD analysis project Ga0209417, IMG submission 184002) | Groundwater microbial communities from Rifle, Colorado, USA - Groundwater F2 (SPAdes) (version 2) | ecosystem: Environmental > Aquatic > Deep subsurface > Groundwater | place: Rifle, Colorado... | reverse complement strand
AGAGTGTCTTTGGTCCTTTTCTCACAGGCTGCGTTCATATTGCGCCGCCTGCCTGTTTTCGTTGCCCATATGGACTGAAACATCCTTCATGTCAACTGCTCTGTGCACAAATGCTCGAGAATACAATTATAAGCGAAGGTCCGGAATCTGTGGCAGCATTCTTCATTGAACCCATCAGCAATACAGGTGGAATTATGGTTCCTCCACAGGCGTACTTTCCCCGTATCCGAGAAATTTGTAGCAAGTATAATGTTTTGCTCGTATTTGACGAGATTATTACAGGTTTCGGCCGTACAGGAAATTGGTTTGCCGCCCAGACATTTGACACTGCGCCAGACTTGCTGTGTATGGGAAAAGGAATGAGCAGCGGCTATGCCCCTCTTGCTGGAATTGCTATACGTGATGAACTTTATTACTCAGCTTTTTGGGGCGAAGATAAAGCAAATATCCAGTTCGCTCACGGCCATACATTTGGTGGCAATCCAATTTCTGCGGCCGCCGGACTTGCTGCACTCGAAGTAATTGAAAAAGATAATCTCATCGCAAATGGCCAAAAAATTGGCGACCATATGCGCAAACGACTGGAAAAAGAAATAGCCGCACTTGGCATTCTTGGTCAGGTGAGAGGCAGAGGATGCCTTTCCTGCGTCGAATTTGTCGAAGATACAAATAGCATGCGGTCATTTTCAGCGGAACGGAGTTTTGGCAAACAAGTTGAACGGCGATTACTCGATAAAGGATTAATCCTGCGTTGTGATCCAAACTGGATTGCTTTCGCTCCACCTCTTATCACACAAATAGACCAGGCAGATGAAATAGTGGATATATTTGTACAATGCGTGCGAGAAGAAATCCAGAACGGCAAGGAGGCGACAGTATGATTTCGATAGCGGCTTTCCCAAAATGCTGGATCGAAGATATTTGCAGCGGCAAAATGACTCTGTTTGAGTGGATTGAGCTGTCAGCAAGTCTCGAATGCGAAGGACTGGAACTTTATGCCGGTTTTCTAAAATCTTTCGAGTCAGACTACTTGAAAGAAGTAAGACGGCGGATTGAGCATCTCGGGATGAGTGTGCCTATGATGTGCTATTCGCCTGATTTTACAATTCCTGATGTCGATGCTCGCAGACGCGAAGTTGAAAAACAAATAAAAATGATTCAGGTAACCGCTGAGCTGGGCGGAAAGTTTTGTCGAACTCTTTCCGGACAGGGACGACCGGAAGTTAAAATCGAGGATGGTCTGGACTGGGTAGTGCAGTCTATAGAACTTTGCCTGCCGGAAGCGGAAAAGTGCGGCATTCATCTGGTAATCGAGAATCATTATAAAGATGGATACTGGAAATATAAAGAATTTGCTCAAAAGAAAGAACTTTTCCTCGCAATTTTAGATCGTATCCGTTCTCCTTTTTTTGGTGTTCAATATGATCCATCTAACGCGATTGTTGCCGGCGACGATCCTATTGAACTATTGGAACAGGTAAAAACCCGTGTCAAAACCATGCATGCAAGTGATCGTTATCTGGTTAAGGGTGCGACTTTGGAAGAGCTCAAAGATGCCGATGGCTCTCTTGGTTATTCTCCAAAACTCCTGCATGGAGTTACAGGTAAGGGACTTAATGATTATAAAAGAATTTTCTCAATCTTAAAAAAAGTTGATTTTTCTGGATGGATATCGATAGAAGATGGAATGAATGGTCTGGAAGAAATGAAAGAGTCTATAGATTTCTTAAAAAACCTGCGAAATGAATTTTTCCCACCATCCTCCAATTGCCGAAATACCGGTAGTTGCAAAACATCAATAAAGGAATAGCAAAATGAATGAGCCGCACACAAAACTGTTGGCAGGCGCAGCCGAAATAATCATAACCCCGGCGCTTGACGGTCCGCTGAATGTTGTACGGCCAAGCACAGGCGTTCACGACGACTTATTTGCGCGAGCACTGGTAATCAGTGATACCTTGAAAAAAACAGCCATAGTTTCTCTGGATTTGGCGGGCGTAGGCTTTGCATTTACTGACGAGTTGCGAGAACAAATTAAGCAACGAACGGGAATCGATACGGCTTTAGTTAACTGCACTCACACGCATTCCGCTCCTTTCACGATGCCGTATTCGGTAACCAATTGGAACTGGCTTATGAAAGAAGGACGACCCTGGTATGACGCATTGCTGGCGAATATAACGGAAGTTGTTTGTTGGGCAAATGCTGAGTTATCGGAAGCGACAATCCGCATTGGACGAGAACCTGTACAAATAGGGCTCAATCGCCGAGCTGACCTGCAAAAACAAAGTGATGACGAGAAACTCAGTCTCGACGATGGAGTTATCCCATGGGTAGATGTATTAAGGATAGACGGAATGGATGGAAATCCTATCGCTATCCTGTTCAGTCACGCGGCACACCCGGTAACTGTACATCATGCCAGCAACCTTATTGGAGCGGATTATCCCGGTTACGCAGTAGAAACAGTAAAACGCCATTTTGGCGGAAAGACTATCACAGGCCTGCGGCGGCGATATTAACGCCCAACCATTAAGCAGTGGTTTTGAAGCAGCATCCTCTGCAGGAGCCAAACTGGGAACTGCTGTTATCAAAGCAGCATGTGAAAGCAGGCCACTTGAAGTATCAAAGTTGATCACCATATCTTCGACATTTGAGATACCCCTTAATGATTTTACAAAAGAGGAAGAATGCCGGAAGCGTTTAGCTGAGATAGAAACGTATATGAACAGTCCGGATGCCAAATCGGCGACAGCCGAAGATATCGGCTGGAATTCAGATGCCATGCTGTGTATCCGCGATTTGCTTGACAAAATAAAACGCAACGAAAAGCCGTCATTGCGATTTGAGACCAATGCTTTAGCGTTAAATGACCAGTGGTGTCTGCTCGCAATGTCGCATGAAATGCTTTCGGAATATCAACGCTGGATTGAGAAAATTTCACCCTTCCAGCTAACAATGGTGCTGGGCTATACCAATGCCTGTGAAAGTTATATTCCTGCCGACAGCGATATTGCTGCAGGCGGTCCGGAAGCTGCATTATGGGGAGCGCCTTTATGGTATCATCATCGCGTTGCCCCAAAAATCGGGATGGAAAAAATTATAAAAGAAAAGGTGGCCGCTCTATTGTCGGACATCAAAAATAAATTTTAGAAGTTGCCAAAAGGTTTAAATATGAAGTTGTATGCATCTTTTATTGTGCTTACTGAATTAATCCGTTAATGGCGTCAGGAATATCTATTACGTTACACGGGATGATTTCATCGGAACGGATGGCGAAGCATTTATCGATTGATACATCCGACAGATTTTGGATTTATGCGAATGGCAGACGCGCTGGAGCCGGTATTGAAAAAGGTAATAAATAAGGAATAGATTTTCAACATAGTATTAGCTGGATATTTAAGATTTTGCAAACTTTGTAATAGGAAATGCTTAAACTAAAAATAAAAACATTAAAGTCACTTTTAAGGTGTAAGAGATGAAATTTGAACAAATCATTATTGTGGTAATCGCTCTATTGCTTGTGCAATCAGCCGTATGGGCAGAAGTAAGTTTTTTTACAAATCTTGAAAAACCCCAGGACTTTACCGCCCAACGTCTTGGCAGCTATGACCGTTCAGGTGGAAATGATGATTGGCGTTCTATTGAGCCAAACCAGGAACTTCTGCTTGCCGATATTAAAGGTCCCGGTAGAATCGTTCACATCTGGTGGACGATTGCCGCCGAAACAATACCTCTGTACAATCGTGCTTTGGTACTGCGGATGTACTGGGATGCCGAAAAACAGCCCAGTGTCGAGTCGCCGCTGGGAGATTTTTTCTGTAATGGACACGGCATGTTTGCCACAGTCGGGACTCTGCCAATAAATATTACGGAAAACGCAGGTCGGAACTGCTGGCTGTCGATGCCATTTAAAAAGTCTGCCCGCATTACGCTTACCAATGATGCCAATAAACCTGTTCGCATGTTTTTCTGGAACATCGATTGGCAAAAGCTTCAATCACTTCCCAAAGAAACACGCTATTTCCATGCGCAGTATCGCCAGGAGTTTCCCACAACTGCAGGTAAGGACTATACCATACTTGATGCCAATGGCCAGGGGCATTATGTCGGTGTAATCTTGAACGTAGAAAAGGAGGCCAATCCCGGCTGGTTCGGTGAAGGCGATGAACGGATATGCGTCGACGGACAGTCTGAACCTTCGATTATCGGCACCGGTACGGAGGATTATTTTCTTACCGCCTGGGGACCACACGTTTATGACTCACCGTGGGCCGGCTATTCCATCATGCAAGGCTATAAAACTATTGGTGAAAAGAGTACGGCATATCGTTTTCATATTCTTGATCCCATTCCCTTTACTAAAGCCATACGCGTTTCGATTGAACATGCCTGGGATCAGCAAAACAATAATTTCTGTGATAACTACTCTTCTGTGGCATACTGGTATCAGACTGAGCCGCACCAGCCGTTTGCGCCTTTACCAACATTTGACCAGCGGCGACCTCGTCATTAAAGCGAACCTCGGAGATGACCAACGTGCCTCTTATGAGTGAAGGATTTAAAAATGTTAAGACGAATTCAAATAGTACTTCTACTCAACTTAGCGTTGGCCATAAATGCAACTGCAAATTTAGAACCATCTGTAGATATTAAAATCGATAGATATTATTACCCGCTGGATATAGCAAAAATGGATATCCAGCTTACAAAGTCGATAAATGCAGGAGCAATATTTGAAATTTTTGTGCGTCTGGGGACAGATGTAATTGCACGTAACGACATTCCAGTTTTAAAAGATCAGCAGCAGTACAATACAACTTTCGATATCTCAAATTGGCCGACAGGACGATTTATAGTTTCGGCCCAACTAAAGGATAAAACAGGTAAGGATATTGCTGATATTCGCAGAGTTATATACCGCCAGCAATTAAAACCGTCAGGTATGCCTGCTCGACATTTAAAGCCAACCATAAGCCCTGACGGAGCATTTATCCTGGACGGCAAACTTTTCTTTCCGTTTTTTGTTACTCTATTAGCTCAATCGCCACCAACGGGACAGACGCTAAAATGCTTCAATGTTAAACCGGCAGAAAATGATACCCTATGTGCAATGGCAGTAGATAATCCTTTAAACAGACCTATGGTTGAACTGCCGGGAGATATGAATCGCAATGGCGATAACGTCTTCATTATCCTGCCGGAAGAAAAAATAATGGACGATAAGGTGCGGGAATTTATCGAAAACTATAAAAGCACCCCATCAATCCTCTGTTGGCTTATTAAATATGAATCACGTATTTCCCTATTCCGCGGTGAGAAGCCCGATAATTTAGTGGCATTAGACAATGCTGCGGAGTATAATCGATTAAATCAAGTCATCAAAAAATGCGACCGAAATCATCTAACGTCAATCCATATAAATTATGGCGAGGTCGAACATTTGCGCGAGTATGAAAATGTGGCCGATGTTATAGAACTTGCCGATGGGCGATTACCAGGTTCATCTTATGCCGAGCAGCTTGTACCAAACATAGCCGACTTCGTAAAAAATATACGCGAACTGTTGGGGCCGAGCAAACCCTTTATCTTCTGGATTGGCAGTTCAATTCCAGATGCTCGTTATCGAACAGCGGAGGAAATTCGTTGTGCAACTTATTTGGCGATTATGCATGGCGCATCCGGCATTGTATATCATATGGGACACGGCGGAATTGCCCCATCATATACGCGGCATTGGTCAGTATATTCGGGACTTGCCGCTGAAGTTGAACAGCTTTATCCTATCATCAAGTCAACGCCTCATAAGCCGAATTTTACCGTCAAGATGCCGGATTCTATAGATACAATGATACGTTTCCCGTATATTATCGCAGTGAATACCACTAATGTTAACATAAATGCCACATTTACCGTCAAAGACTGCAATGTTCTCGAATTGCCTTGCGAGAATCGAAAAATTTATGGCAAAAAGTCTGTGTTCAGCGATATGTTCACGGCTTTTGAACCGCATATGTATTTTATTAACAATGGAGCATCTGTAAATGAAACAGTTCGCTCTAAATAGTTTTGTTAGTATATAGCCTTAACTCCATTGCAAAATCCTTATAAACAAACAAATTTTAAGCGACCTCTAAAAGCTTGTCCTCACGCAGGTGGGGATTGCCATCCCAAGGAGTTTTTGCGGCGTTTTAGCCCAAAAACGACGAAACAATCTCAATCTTTCGAATTATTAGAGACGCCCTGTAACAGTAATTCTATTTTTTTCCTGATACTGCTTTTATCGAACATATACCCCTGTGCTTCCTGGTGGAATCCACATCTCGTATCAGCTTCAACATAGGGTAAAATTTCTTTCAAGTTCTGTAATTCATCGGATAAGATTTTAAATTCAGTTTCATTAATGCCCAGGTCATTTTTATTTTTGCGAAGTATATACCATTTATAGATATTGAAGGTACTTCTAAAACTTGCACCAATAATTTTCGCGACCCCATATTCCTGCCGCATTCTTGCATTGGAGCTATCGGAATCAAAAGCTTTCTGGTAATAGGTAAGCGCCTTTGCCCATGCTTTTGACAACTTGCCAAACGATTCCTTTATTTCTTTGAGTGAATAAGTTATAGCGGTATCTTCCAATCTGTCACAAAAATCATGCTTTATCCATGAGCCGCCCATGCGTATCCCTTTGAAATCTAAAACAAGCGGATATGACAAAGCTTCATTGACCGGCGAAAAATATAGAAAATCATTATTGCCGCCGATAGGATAATACTTGCAGGCACGGTCAAAGCCATACCATGCTTTTACAATTGAATTCAAATCAATTCTGCTGCCAAAATATTTTTTTGCAAGATCGGCAAGCCATTTCTTTTCATCATCTATAAATTTGCCGCAGCTAAGCTGACTGGCTGCAAATGTATTAAGGGTTAGAGGATAACATGCAAAATTCCAACATCCCATAAAGCCTGATACTTTGGAATCGTTCATGAACTTAAATTTATTATAGAGTGAAACTATCATCGGCATGTTAGGAACGGTCGCTAATTCATGAGTCGTATTTATCTGAAATCGCGCCCAAAGCGACCGCTTGTTTTTTAATGCGTAATTAACTTTTGTTTTGAATCTGGTTGAAGGCCCATGATATATCAAGCTATACTCTTCAATGGTGCTTGTTATATTTTATCTTTTTACTTGACCACCTCTTTCAAAGTCACCCATTAAAATTACATCTTTAACCAATAAATCGCATATCTCCTTATATGGCGGCTTATAATGCATATTCCAGGACCAATCCCATGCCGCAAGTCGGGCTTTTTTATTAGAAGATCGAATCCCATCATGGATTAAATTTATTATTGAAGATATCACTTGAGCCGGACTTTTTTTGCTGCATAGAGAACAATGACATTCTTTTGCCCAAAATGCCTCAGGACAAGGATAAGTTCCGTGTCCACTCAAAACATGTGCCCAGCAATTGCTTATATGTTCACTGCTGGTTATTAAGATAATGCCGGTTGAACTGATCACGGACAAATTACTCATCGAGCCCAACCACGTGTTCATTATTCCGTCAGAACGTGACTTGCACGTAATTGACGGGGATTTCCGTCTATATCCGATATCAAAGCCTCTGGGATGGCCCGACGTGATTACGGTCTTTCTGCGTTCCTTAACGCAAAACTGGGACGGCAAACTGGTCGCTGTTATTGTCTCTGGATATGATGGTGATGGCGCCGCTGCGCTGTGCGGCATAAAAGAAGTGGGAGGCATAACCATCGCACAGAAACTCGATACAGCCGGGCAGCCAGATATGCCTGAGAGCGCAATAGCAAGCGGGTGTATAGATTTTGTTCTTTCTCCTGAGGATATTGCTCAAGAAATTGTGCGGATTGCGCACGCGGAGTCAAGGGCTGAGTAGACTTACGTCTATCCGTGGCTAAAGTTATTGCATACACGGAAGGTTCTATCCCACCTTAACCACAGCATCCATCGCCTTCGTTTGATCCATTTCAGCATATACTTCCGTAATAATCGCAGACCTGTGGATGTAGCATTAGGCCCCGAAGATGAAAAATGGATGGAAATTTATGGTTTATCGCCCGATAGCGTGAAAGTTTAGTATTAGCTATTTTTTGAAATTAACTAAAAGCCCTCATATACAGAGGGGTATAAAATGTTAATCTGTAATCGAGGCATATTTTTTAATAGATTGTTGTGGAAACTAATGCATACAAAATAAAAAATGGCCAGGATGGTACGACGGAATAAAAAAATATGAGCAGAAAAGTTTGCTCAAAGCGATACTCCAAATTTTAAACACTTTTATTCCATATTTTATTCTGCTGGCATTGATGGTCTATACAGTAAAGGCAGGACATTCATATCTTATTACATTTGCTATTTCTATGTCGCGGCTGGTTTACTTGTCCGGATATTCGTAATTTTCATGACTGTACTCATAATTCATTTTTTAAATCTCACCTGGCAAATAAGATTTTGGGTTACGTTACAGGGGTGCTCACAATAACGCCTTATGATGATTGGCAATGGTGTCATGCCCAGCATCATCAGAACGCAGGTGACCTTGAAAAGCAGGGAATAGGTGGAATAACTGTAATGACAGTAAAAGAATATCAGAGGGCTTCAAAATTAAAGCGAATGCTTTATCGAATAGGACGAAATCCGCTCGTGTTATTCGGTTTAGGACCATCAGCATTATTTATTCTCAGTCAGCGATTTACAAAAGGGCCAGGCAAAAAGCAGCGAAAGAGCGTTATAATTACGAACATTTTGATTTTAATTATTTTTGTATCAGCAGTAAAGTCCATAGGTTTTGGAACACTTTTGAAAGTTTGGACACCTGTATGGCTTATAGCAGGGACAATTGGAGTGTGGTTATTTTTCATTCAACATAATTTTGAGGGTGTGTATTGGGCCCATCATACTGAAGTTGACAAAGTGCGAGTCGCACTTGATGGAAGTTCGTTTTATGATCTGCCGGCGGTGCTCCGATGGTTTACAGCGAATATCGGATATCATAATCTTCATCATGTCAGGACAGGTATTCCAAATTATAATCTTAAAAGGTGCTATGAAAATACGCCTGAATTCAGGCATATACGGCATGTAACTATTCGAACAAGTTTAAAAGCGGCAATGCTGCATCTTTGGGACGATGAAAATCAAAAGTTGGTCAGATTTTCGGCTGTAAACAAAAAAAGTGATTAAATTGAACATTGAAGGCTAAAAAACAGTATTAATACTCATTATATTGTTTTCTTGACTTTTAAAGTTCAGATGATACTATAATCTGAGTTTTGTGGTGTGTATTCTTTCATCTCTCAAGTTTATACTTCCATTTTAATTTTAATCAGAGAGATACAATGTATATGGCCTTTATTTAGAAGGTTAAGGAGTTTTAATGAGTACAGGTACAGTAAAATGGTTCAATTCAGACAAAGGTTATGGTTTTATAACACCTGATGATGGCAGCAAAGATTTGTTCGTTCATCATTCAGAGGTTCAAACAACAGGTTATGCAAATCTTAATGAAAACCAGAAAGTAAATTACGAAGTCGGCCAAGGCAAAAAAGGTCCATGTGCCAACAAAGTAAACCCTGTTTAAAGAGCATATAGCTGAATCAAACGAAGAAGGCTCGCAAAAACGAGCCTTTTTTATTAATTAGTTGCAATAGTCATTATCCTAAATTCTTTACGCAAAAACGTTGCAGTAATGGCATTGCAATATGTCATTTTCTCCTAAATATTTTTTACAGCTTTATTCTAATCATCTATCTTTCATATAAAAAATCATCGACTTGGGATAGTGAACATAAACGTTGATCCTTTGCCGACTTGTGATTCAAGCCATATCTTTCCACCATGCCGTTCTACAATCTTTTTGCAAATTGAAAGCCCAATGCCCTGACCAGAATATTGGTCCTGCCCATGAAGACGCTGGAAAATTTTGAAAATTCGTTCATGATAATCTTTATCTATACCTATTCCATTATCTTTTACCCAAAAGAGGTGATTTTTAGTTTCTTTTCGGCTTCCAATATGAATTTTAGGCGGCTTTTTATCGCAGAACTTAATTGCATTGTGAATAAGATTTTGGAACAATTGTGTAAGCTGTCTGCCATCAGCCTCAACTTTTGGAAGATTATCATGAGTAATCTCTGCGTTTGTTTCCAAAATACTTTTACTAAGATTGTCGATAGCCGCATCCAAACAGTCATTCGCAGATACAGGTGCCAGATTTTGCCGATGAGTATTGACACGCGAATATTCCAGCAGACAAGAAAGCAAAGCGTCCATCCGGCTTACACCCTTAACGGTGTAATTTATGTATTCATCCGCTTTTTCATCGAGCTTGCCTTTATATTTTTCTTTCAAAAGTTGTGTGAAACCACTTATAGCACGCAAAGGTTCGCGCAAATCGTGACTTGCAATATAAGCGAACTCCTCAAGTTCTTTATTCGAACGCTTCAGTTCTTCATTAAGCTGTTTTAGTGCAAGTTCAGCTGTTTTGCGTTCCGTAATATCGAGGGTTGTGCCAACATAGCGTACCAACTTGCCTTGTTCATCAAAATACGGAAATGCTTTGTTTGATATCCACCCAACCGTTCCATCTGCCCTAACAATCCTATTTTCGTTCTCAAATGGTTTGTGGGTAGCAATCGCTTCGCGGAAACTGCGGTCCAACTCCGCCACATCGTCAGGATGTGTGTACTTTTGCAACAACGTTTTGTAATCCGGCGAAGGCTTGGCAGTATCTAGACCAAACATTCGCTTTGTTTCATCTGACCAGACCGTCGTCTGTGTTGCCGCAATGTACTCCCAACTGCCGAGATGCGCAATCTGCTGCCCTTCTGCCAACTGGTCGCTCATCCGCTTCAACTCCTCCTCGCTCCGCTTGTGGTCTGTGATGTCAACTGCAACCCCTATCAATCGGCACAGCTTACCTTCAGCATCAAAAAATGCCTGCCCGGATTCTTCCAGTATCACTATTGTCCCATCGCCACGAAGCAAGGAATATTCTGTGTGGTAAGTATCAGCGGTTGGCTCCAGTTCATCCAGCATTCGTACAAAATTGTCACGATCTTTACCATGTACCCGCTGAAAGTAACGTTGCCCTGTGTCATGTTCGGCTTCTTCACCGGTTAATCCAAGAATATCGGCACAACTGTCGGAACGCAAAACCCTATCGCTTGCTATATCCCATTCAAAAGCAAATGAGTGGCCCAATTTCAGCGCCATTTGCATCCGCTGTTCGCTCTCTTTGAGCCCTTCTACCGCGTGTTTGCGTTCTGTAATATCTTGCGATAGAACTGCGATGTTGTCGCCCATTGGGACCACCGCTACGCGGAACCAGTGTTGCGACATAATGCCATCTCCCTCGTAAAGGGCCTCGAGCGTGCAGGTTTTGCCAGTTTCAGCCGCCTCTTGGTATGCCTTTTGGAAGGCCGAATTGTGATGGCCTGGAATTTTTTCAATCATGCTATGACCCATCAGGTCTGACAGCGGCATCCCGACGATACGCTCAACTGCCGGATTGGCATAGACCCACCTAAAGTCTAAGATGCGGCCCTCGGCATTACGTATCGGTCTCAGAATTGAGAAGCCATCCGGCGAAAGCTCTTGCGCAACCCTGAACCGTTCCTCACTCTCGCGCAAAGCATCCTCGGCCTGCCGCAGTTTAGTAGAATCGAAATAATAACAAATCACGCCGAATTGCCCATCTGGCAGCACCATTCTATGTAATTGCCATTCATAAGATTCCACATGTTTCTCATCATGGCGGGGATTGATAAACTGTGTTGAGTAATATGGTTCACCTGTATTGAGTGTATGGCGGAAATGCCCGATGATTTCGTCAGCCACCTCATGATGCCATATAATATACATTACCTCATTAAAGGGTCTTCCGATTATAGGCCGGATATTTGCAAATGCTCCATTCCGGGAGCTTTCGTTCATCATAGCTATTTTGAATTGAGAGTCCACGACATATGACCCGAAAGGCGAACGCTCGATTAATTGCGTTAACATCTTTTGACTTTGGCGTAATACTTCCTCAGCTTGTTTGCGATCAGTAATATCACTCAACAGTACCGCAACCTGATCCTTCAACTGTCGATTCTGCCAAGCATGTATGTCAAACCAGCGATGAAATTGTTCGACATAATTCTCGCATCTCACCGGCTCGCCGGTACTCGTTACCTTCACAAGCATGTCTAGCCAATAGTCCTCAACGAAGCCCCAGAGTTCCTTTGCTGTTTTCCCTTCCAGCTCTTGACGTTTTTTCCCGCCAAATTCTTCAGTTGCCTTGTTGACATGGATGTAGCGGAAATCGATAGCCTTGCCATCCTCATCGCAGATTGGCTCAAGAATCTGGAACATTGAGGGCATGTTCTCTAAAAGCAGGCGGTCTCCATTTATTTCGGGTTTCAAAGCTTTCTCCGAATCTGTTCAAAACTTATAGAATTATAATATAACCCCTGATGTTTGAAAGGGGAAACCCGTTCTTTTAACTTCTTCTTTAATCCTTAGCTATAATTTTATCCAAGTTTGATCCAACTCGGCATAAACTTTAGTAATAACCGCAGAGGTATGGCCCAATTATTCGGGCAGTATCAGTTAATTAAAAGACGTACAACAAGGCCAGCTACAGAATCAAGTAAGAAAGATCGCATTTTAAGGAAAATCCTTATTCGGTCTATGTAACTATTAACATACGATGAACATTCCTAGACCTTTATACGTAAGGGCATATATCATAGTTTTCCTATGGGCATAGTATGAAATATATAATTAGTATTATATTTTCACTAAGCATATACCAATTCTCCTTGGGAGATCCGAATGCGTATGACCCGAATAATCTAAAAACACTAAACGATTATCTTGATTTTGCATCCTTGAATAATCCTGAATTGAAAGCAAGTTTCGAAGAGTGGAGAGCGGCATTGGAAGAAATACCACAGGCAAAAGCATTACCTGATCCTCAGTTCACATATGGAAATTACGTCCGTCAATCGGACATGCAGATGAATCAAATGATTGGAATAATGCAAACTTTTCCCTGGCTTGGAAAAATTGAAGCAAAAACAGATGTAGCATCTGCATTGGCCAAAGCAGCACGACATCGTTTCGAATATTCGAGACTTAAACTTTTTGAGCAGGTTAAAAAAGAATTCCATGAATTCTACTTTCTTAAAGAAAACATTGATATTGCAGAACAAAACCTCGATTTGGTCAAACATTTTGAGCAAGTGGCTCTCTCAAAGTATACAACCGCAACTGGTGCTCATCCTGATGTAATTAGAGCGCAAATTGAATTGGCAAAATATGATGAAATACTCGTAAGAATAAAAGAATTAAAAACTCCACAGGTTTCAAGGTTGAATGCTATTCTCAATCGTGCACCAGATGCGCCTTTAGATTGGCCGGACAAACCTGATTTTTCAGAAACAAAAATAGATTCCGAACAGTTGATGCGATTACTGATCGAGAGAAATCCACAACTTTCTGAATTAAGCTGGATGATTGAAGCCGCAAGAAAGGATTTTATATTAGCCCAAAAAAGATCATATCCAGATTTAAGTGTGGGAGTCGAGTGGACGGGATTCGATCGAAGCGGAGATAATAGCGGTAGAGATTCTGTGCTTCTTTTATTCCAAATGAATATTCCTTTATGGTCAGGAAGCTATAAGGCTGGCGAGCGTGAAGCTAGAGCTAACATACGGAAAGCAACCTATCAAAAGATTAACGAAGAAAAACGGTTAGTAGCGGAATTGGCAGGTGTACTATACAACATCGAAGAAAGCCGAAGACAAATTTCACTTTATCGTGATATTCTAATCCCAAAAGCTCAACAGCTCATACAAGCATCAGAAACTGCGTATAAAGCAGGAACTATAGATTTTCTTTCCCTTATTGATTCACAAAGAATGCTGCTGGAATATACATTAAATTATCAGCGGGTAATAACTGATCATCAGCAAAAATTCGCTGAGATGGAAAAGCTTGTGGCCGTTGATTTGGAAGCTAAATAATGGACTGATTATGAAAAAACGAAAAATATTAATTATCATAATTATAGCATTCTTAATTGGATTTTTTATACGTGACGGTTGTGAAGGCAAGAAAGAAGCTTATAAGACCGGAACCATTCAAAAATCTAACCAATGGTGGACTTGTTCAATGCACCCGCAAATTCGACAACCCAAAATGGGCAAATGTCCAATTTGCTTTATGGATCTTATCCCTGCAGAGCAGGAAACCATTTCAGCTTCAACTAATGCAATTACTTTTACAGAAGAAGCTTTAAAGCTGATGGAAGTAGAAACTTCATTAGTTGAAAGAAAGTACGTCGAAGCACAGATTAAGATGGTTGGAAAAATTGACTATGATGAAGCAAGAGTAAAGTATATATCTTCCTGGGTGCCCGGCCGCATTGACAGATTATACGTTGATTTTACAGGTATAGAGGTGACCAAGGGTGACCACATGGTTTACCTTTATAGTCCAAATCTTATCAGTGCGCAAGCAGAATTATTGCAAAGTGTCGCCGCAAAAAACGATCTTAAATCAGAAAGCTCAGACTTTCTTACAAGTTCAATTGAAAGTACTTTAAAAGCAGCAAGGGAAAAACTGCGTCTGCTTGGTTTAACAACTCAGCAAATTGAGGAAGTAGAAAAAACAGGCAAACCAACAGACCATATAACCATTTATGCTCCAATCGGCGGAATCGTAATAGAAAAAAATATAAATCAGGGAGCTTATGTAGAAACAGGAACAAAAATCTATACCATTGCAGATCTATCAGAAGTATGGGTTAAACTTGATGCTTACGAATCAGATTTAATTTGGCTTCGTTATGGCCAAAAAGTAGAATTTACTACAGAAGCATTTCCAGCAGAATCTTTCGAGGGCGTTATAAGTTTCATCTCTCCAGTATTGGATCCACAAACAAGGACAATAAAGTTGCGTGTGAATGTAAAAAACACAGATGGTAAATTAAAACCAGGAATGTTTGTGCATGCGATTGTAAAGACAAACGTTGCAGCAAGTGGAAATGTGATGGACGCCAATATGGCCAATAAATGGATATGCCCAATGCACCCTTCAGTTGTTAAAGATTCTTTTAATCAGTGTGATATTTGCGGCATGGATTTAGTAAAAACAGAAACCCTCGGATACGTAAGCGAAAAAAAGCACGAACATATTCCTCTTGTAATACCAGCAAGTGCACCGCTCATTACCGGTAAACGCGCTGTCGTATATGTACGGCTGCCAGACCCTAATAAACCCACTTTCGAAGGCAGAGAAGTTGTTCTAGGCCCAAGAGCCGGAAATTATTACATAGTTCAAAAAGGTTTAAACGAAGGTGAAATTGTAGTTACGAACGGCAATTTCAAAATTGATTCTGCTCTGCAGATTCAAGCAAAACCAAGTATGATGAGTCCAAAAGGTGAAGAAAAACCCATGCCTGCCGGACATCAACACTAATTTATTTACCAATGAAAGATCACGTAAAATGAAAAGTAAAATTACAACACTTGGATTAATTTTATGGATAGTTTCGCTGCTGATAGTAGTTGGCTGCAAGAAGCAAACAGAACCTTCTCCGATACCCACAGAATCAAATGCAGCGGTTTCGCAAACCGAGCAGACAACCTGTCCGGTAATGGGAGGTGCAATCAATAAGGATATCTTTGTAGAATATCAGGGTAAAAAAGTTTATTTCTGCTGCCCGGCTTGTATCGATGAATTTAATAAAGAACCTGAAAAATATCTGCCAAAATTACCGCAATTCAAAAAATAATTTATGGAAGAAAATAAATATCCTCCGATCCCTGAACAGCAAACTGTTGCAGGCAGAATAATAGGTTTTTGTATATACAATAAACTTGTTGTTTTGCTGATAACACTTTTTATTATTTGTTGGGGAGTTATCGTTGCGCCATTCGATTGGGAATTGCCTATACTGCGGAATCCCGTTCCCGTTGATGCTATTCCCGATATTGGTGAAAACCAGCAAATTGTTTTTACAGATTGGCCCGGTCGATCTCCAAAAGATGTTGATGATCAGATAACATATCCCCTCACAACGGCTCTAATGGGTGTGCCCGGTGTAAAAACCGTTCGCAGTTATTCAATGTTTGGTTTTTCGAGCATATACATCATCTTCGATGAAAAGATAGATTTCTATTGGTCACGAAGCCGAGTACTCGAAAAGTTAAATGCTTTACCTCAGGGTGTTCTTCCGGAAGGAGTCCAGCCAACGCTCGGACCAGACGCCACTGCGCTTGGCCAGGTTTTCTGGTACACGCTTGAAGGCAGAGACAAAAACGACAAACCAACTGGCGGATGGGATTTGGATGAACTGCGAAGTACACAGGATTGGCTCATACGTTATGCCCTATTGGGTTCTGAAGGTATTAGTGAAGTTGCATCAATTGGTGGATTTGTAAAAGAATACCAAATTGATGTTGACCCTGATGCAATGCGGGCATGGAAAGTTTCTATTGAAGATGTTTATTCCGCTGTTAGAAATTCCAATATTGACGTCGGGGCCAAGACAATAGAAATAAACAGAGTTGAATATATTATCAGAGGTCTTGGCTTTATCAAACAATTACAGGATATTGAAAATACTGTCATTAAAGTTAATGAAGGCGGAGTTCCTGTTTACGTTAAGAATATTGCAAAAGTCGCTTTTGGGCCGGCTTTAAGGCGAGGTGCAATAGATAAATCCGGAGCTGAAGCTGTCGGCGGTATCGTCATTGTAAGATATGGCTATAATCCGCTCCAAGCGATAAAAAACGTAAAACAGAAAATCAAAGAAATTTCACCCGGCCTTCCAAAGAAGACTCTTGCTGATGGCAGCGTATCACAAATTAAAATTGTACCGTATTATGACCGCACAGGCTTAATCTATGAAACTCTCGCCACACTCAACGATGCGATTTTTCAACAGGTGCTTATAACTGTTATTGTAATAGTCATAATGGTAAATCATCTTCGCAGCAGCATTCTCATAAGTTCAGTTATGCCTTTAGCCGTTCTTGGCTGTTTTATAGGAATGAAGTTTTTCAAAGTCGATGCCAACATCGTCGCTCTTTCCGGCATAGCCATCGCAATCGGAGCGATTACCGATATGGGAATTATTATTTGTGACAATATTTTGCGGCATCTCAAAGAAGACCCGCCTGAAATGCCTCGTGCTGAAGTCATACACAGAGGAGCGTCAGAAGTTGGCTCTGCTGTTATTTCCGCCTGTGCTTCGACAATCATCAGTTTTATACCAATCTTTTTCATGACTGGCCCGGAAGGGAAACTTTTTAGACCTTTAGCATTTACAAAAACTTTTGCATTAGTTTCTTCTATCATTGTAGCTATAACTGTAATCCCACCTGTGGTTCCTTTATTATTCTTCGCCAGAAAACCAAAGACAAGAATATCGCATTTGATTTTATCGCTTCTTGTAGCACTTGTCGGCATTTTAGTGATAAAATTCATAGGATGGATTGTTGGTTTAGCAATCATACTAATTGCTTTATATCTCTTTTTTGAAAGATTTATTCCAAAAAAAATTAATATGCGAATACCAACTATAGCCAACATCTTTGTATTAATTATCATTGGGCTAGTTTTAACAATCGACTGGGAACCACTCGGCGCCCAAAAAACATTATTCACAAATCTATTATTTGTAATACTTATTATTGGCGTGTTGATGACTTTCATATTATTATTCCAACGATTTTACGAGCGGATTTTAAGATGGTGTTTAAACAACAAGTTTACATTTTTATCCATTCCAGTTACGTTGATTATTTTCGGGGCATTGATTTGGTCTGGTTTGGGCAAAGAATTTATGCCCCCGCTTGATGAAGGCTCATTTTTATATATGCCGACAACAATGCCGCATGCCTCAATTGGTGAAGCTCTTGATGTAATTCAGAAACAGGACGCTGCGATTTCAGCAATACCAGAAGTTGATATGGTTGTAGGTAAAATAGGCCGTGCAGAATCTGCGCTTGACCCTGCCCCGGTTTCAATGATTGAAACCGTAATAAATTATAAAAACGAATATATAACGGATAAAGATGGCAGAAGACTAAACTTCAAATACGATAATAAAAGCCGCTCCTTTGTTCGTGATGCCAATAACAATCTCATCCCCGATGACGATGGAAGACCTTACCGCCAATGGCGAGAGCACATTAAGACTCCAGGCGATATCTGGCATGAAATAACCATTGCCGCACAAGTTCCGGGTACTACAAGCGCTCCGAAACTTCAGCCTATTGCCGCTCGTTTAGTTATGCTTCAAAGCGGTATGAGGGCTCCTATGGGAATTAAAGTAAAAGGCCCTGATCTTGATACAATCGAAAAAGTTGGGCTTGAAATTGAAAAATTTTTGAAGCAAGTTCCTTCTATTGAACCTCAAACTGTCATAGCTGATAGAATAATTGGAAAGCCATATTTGGAAATCGAGATTAATCGCCAGCAAATTGCACGTTATGGCATTTCTATCAGACAGGTACAGGATGTTATTGAAGTCGCAATCGGAGGCGATCCTCTTACAACGACAGTCGAAGGAAGAGAGCGTTATCCTGTTCGTGTAAGATACATGCGAGAGCTTCGGGATTCGATTGAAACTCTCGGAAAAATTCTTGTTCCTTCCTCTGATGGTGCTCAAATTCCTCTGGTTCAGCTTGCAGATATAAAATATGTACGCGGCCCCCAAGAAATCAAAAGTGAAGACACCTTCCTTGTTGGTTATGTTTTGTTTGATAAACTTCCAAATCTGGCCGAAGTGGATGTTGTCGAACAATGCAGAAAATTTCTAAATGACAAAATTGCTTCAGGTGAATTAATAATCCCACAGGGTGTCAGCTTTTCTTTTGCCGGCAGTTATGAAAATCAGCTTCACGCCGCCAAAACTCTTATGCTTCTTGTTCCGTTATCTTTATTAACTATTTTTATTATTATTTATTTTCAGTTTAGAAGTGTCACACTTACTCTCATGGTATTTGTCGGCGTCATGGTAGCATGGTCAGGTGCATTTATCTTAATTTGGCTTTATGCACAACCATGGTATATGAATTTTGCTTTATTTGGAATTAATTTGCGAGAACTTTTCCATATCCATCCGATTAATTTAAGTGTTGCGGTGTGGGTTGGCTTTCTGGCACTTTTCGGAATTGCAGACGATGACGGTGTTGTTATGGGAACATACCTCCTTCAAACATTCAGAAAAATGAAACCTCAAACAATCGAGGATGTTCGCAATGCTACAATTATGGGAGCTAAAAGGAGAATCCGCGCGGCCCTAATGACTACGGTTACAACGATTTTAGCTCTTATTCCAGTCTTTACTGCGACAGGCCGTGGTGCTGACATTATGGTACCCATGGCTATTCCATCTTTCGGGGGCATGACAATAGAAATGCTTACAATGTTAATAGTTCCTGTTTTATATTGTATGTTGCACGAAAGAAGAATAAGGCAGAATAGAAAAGTTAGCAGGTAAGAGCAACTTGTATAAATTTGTTTGAGCCTCAATTATTTCTAACCCAGCGATTACAGTTGCGCTTGTAGTAAACACTTACTATCATAGACTTTCGGGTCATTTGCGCTCAATTTGGGGGCATAAGACTTATACAAAAAGCGGGCGATGAGAATCGAACTCACATAACCAGCTTGGGAAGCTAGTGGGCTTTAGGACTAACTTATCCCACCCTTACCACCGCCTCCATCGCTTTCTGCTGATCAAGTTCAGCATAAACTTCGGTAATAACCGCAGATCTATGCCCCAGAATAATCCGAGCAGTGTCGATTCCAAACTCTTTACGCAAAAACGTTGCTGCGTTGTGGCGAAGCTGATGCGGATGCCAATGATATTGTTTGTACCAAGCCTTCAATTCAGCTTTTTCCTTTTTGGTCAGCCGTTTACGCCACTTTTTTTTCGTTTCATCATCCCGCTGTCGTAAATGCTCTGGAGCTGGAAAAGCTCTCTCGATTGCTCGTGTTATCGCCAACCGATATGCTGCAACATCATAGCATTCTCCCGGCTGCCATTTGGGTTCGTCCTTCTGGTTAGAACCGGGCACGTTGCCACACGAAAGCCGCGTCTTGCGATTGGCATGAAGCAAAGCTAATCTCTCAGCGTATGCTTCAGCAGGTGAGAAACAATATGCCTCTGCCCTTCTGCATAAAAAAGGCTGAAGCACTTCCTGTGCCTTTGGCCCAAAATATATTTTTCTATCATGGCCATGATGGGCCGTTTTATGATCGCCGAGAAAATAGACCCATATTTTTCCACTGGTATCAATATCACATGGTTTCATATTTAATATCTCACTTGGCCGAGCACCGGTAAGAAGCTGTAATTGAATGATTGCCCAAATATGCCTGCTGGCATGTGGTTTGATCGCATCTATATGTTCCTGCGGCACTGGTTTCTTTGGCTGCGTTTCGCG
>Ga0209417_1003571_pt1 | contig 20511 bp, 12 predicted proteins | sample RifGroF2_FD_184002 | JGI IMG/M metagenome (GOLD analysis project Ga0209417, IMG submission 184002) | Groundwater microbial communities from Rifle, Colorado, USA - Groundwater F2 (SPAdes) (version 2) | ecosystem: Environmental > Aquatic > Deep subsurface > Groundwater | place: Rifle, Colorado... | reverse complement strand
AACTGTTGTCGCTGATCCAGAAGCCATTTTCACCCAAGCTTCCACATGGTATACGCCAGAGCCTATCGCTGAAACAGCGGCAGTAACCTCTTGTGTAGCACTAAATCCGACATTTGATGTTACGTCGCATCCATGAGAACCGGAGTGATACGTGGTGCCTTGTGTAAGCACAGTACCACAGCAATTATACCAATCAGGAGCAATTGCTGTTTCAAAGCCAGGATTGACTAATAAGTTGGATCCATAAGAAGAAACCGTTACATCACATGTAGCAGAAAAACCGCCATCCTGTGTGGTAACCGTTATAGTAGCTGTACCCGCAGTTACAGCCGTTACTAAACCAGAGCTATTTACTGTGGCTACTGCAGTATTACTTGAGCTCCAGGTTACCGTTTTATTTGTAGCATTAGAGGGTGCAACAGTTTCTGTTAATTGGCTTGTACCACCATATGGAATCGAAACAGTGATCGGACTTACTGTTACACCTGTTACGGCTACAGTTGAAGGAACGTACTCATGTCCACCAATGTCAGGTGGATTACTGCGAATGGTCCCGAAATAGTCTTCTGTTACCTCCGTCAATGCAGTGCCTGCGTTTATTGCAGGAGAAGAAGCGGAAGAAAGTTTGAAATAATCCGCTGTGAGTTGCCCAGGACTTACGGTTCCGGATAAAGCAAGAAGTGGGTCTGCTAAAACATCACCTGTGCCAACCGCGTTTGAAGGACGAGTTCCCGACAGCCAACAATTATGGCTCCAGGTGACTCCGGAAGTAGAAAGAATATTGCCACCTCCCGTAAAAATATTATTGATGATGCGATCGCCACTATTGATAGTTCCGGTTTTAACCTCTGCATTGCTTAACGTGTTATTGGCAAATAAAAGGTTGGTTAAGCCGCTTCCCAAAATACCCGTCCAGGAGAACAAAGCTGCACGACCGTTAACAAAGAGATTATTGATAATAGTGTTATTGGTTGAACGAGGTTTGTTTGGATTTTCATCCGCAAGCATGAGTACAGGTGCTGCTTCGTTAAAACTATTTCCGTCGGTAACATACACCATATTTCTCTGAAAGAGAACATAGGTAGCATCGGAAATATAAATATTAGTTGCCCAATTGTCATAAACAATATTATCTTCAATAACTGTTCCGGTCGCTTCGTAGGTTGAAATTCCCTCACCCCAGTTATTATAAACAAGGTTTCTTCGAATTATGGCATTATCGGTAATCCCGTCATCCTGGTCCCTTGCCGCCTGTATTGAATTTCCCCACATATGATTTGGGTCAGATCCATTCACATTACTTAGGTTCGTTTGATAAACCTGACTATCCTCCGCAATACCATAATCGCCGTGAAGGAGAATGCCGGAGCACCATATATCATGGACTTTGAAAAAGCTCACCGTATTATGATTTCCAACCGAAACAACACCCGCGGCGTAGTTTCCTGAAATGGTGTTTTTTACTTCAATTCCTGATATGTGAATATAATGTCCGTTCAGGTTCACAAGTCCAGCATATTGGGTAGTTGGACGAGTGTTTTGTCCATCGATCACGGGATATTCTCCAGTATAGGCTGAGATCGTAATGGGTGAAGAATACGACGTCCCTGAAACATTTACGCTTACCGTCTCGGTATACGTACCTGTCCTCACATAAAGAATATCACCAGGCACTAATTGACTAACTCCGTGGTTGATCGTTAGCCATGGACTGGCCTGTGTGCCAGAGTTAGAGTCAGAGGCACCAGTTGCCTTTGAGACATAGTAGGTGGTTGCAAAAACGCCACCTGTCATTAAAACTGTCAGGCAAAAAGCTAACAGGATTTTCACAAGTTTTTTTTCATTTGTTTTTTTCATAATGATTTTGGGTTTTTAATTAATAAATAATAAAAAGAAATAATATGCTCCACGAAATTCTCATTCCCAGCATATTAAAGCTATTTTGGTTAGTATTATTTCTTAATAAATTTCAGTGATAAGTTCTGAAATTTTTAAACTTTAGAGAATAAAACCCATCTCGAAAATCTCCAATGCAGATTTGCTGACGAGGCGATGAGACATTTATATCGTATAAATCTTCAAACAGAGTTAAAATCTCTATTATTCCATTCTCCTGAAATCCAAATAACTACATTGCGGTTGCCGTATCCGAAATAGAGGACCAATTATAGTGATAGACCCCCAAGTTCATTTGGCGGCTTGGTTCGTTGGTATTCCAGTGATCTAAAACGAGCTTCCATGCTGAATCGGGCGGAACAGTCCAAATAATATTGGAAAGTTCTATTTTGTCATTCGTGCCACTGATTTCAACGTAGTTCGAAGGAACGATTGTCCGGGAGCCACTATAATCAATTAAATTTGTAATGAATATATCCGTGCAATCGTTGATTGTCGCGTAAGGCTGTTTTGCTTCTGTTTTTGCTCCAAATATCCTGATTTTCGAAGCATTCGCAATTTCGAGCATTGGCCATGACGAAGTAGGAGTTATAGACCCTCCACGTTCAAGGTTAAGCCCATAGAATGTTAACTGTTGTGAAGTTCCAGATATCTTCACTTTCCTGTGATTAGGATCAAGGTTATTATTGGCGGCCTTCTCATCCTGATAGTTGAAAACGCGGCCACCACCATTGCCCGAGAAATATAATTTAATCAAATTCCTCTCTGCATTGCCACTGCTCCTGAAATGAGCAGTGCGGATAATCGAATTTGCGCCTGCCATCCAGTGAAGGCTTCCCTGATAATCAGCATCCGACGGATCTGTGCATATATCCATCAGGTAGGTTGTGGCAGCTGCATTGTCTTCCGTATTTATCAGCCAAGTTGCCGTCTTAGCGGTATATCCATTTGTCAAAACAGATCCACATAATCCCAAACCCGGGCATCCGAAGAAAACAGAATTTGCTTTCAGTGTGATAGGGGTACTAAGTGTATAGGTCCCTTTTGCGAGGCAAACCTTCTGCCAGGTATTGATTGCTGCCTGAATTGCTTCTGCAGACGAACCGGCTGGCACCAAATGTGCATCGGCATCTTCAAACGATGGGGTTGATGCCCAGATGTGTTTCGATGTCAAATCGGATGGCGGAGTTGTAGCATCCGTTTGAATAATAGCTGCTGTGAAAAAAATTCCTCCGAGTGCGTTATAGTGAGTACCAACATACAAATTGCTTTTGTCGTCATGCCTGGCAACCTTGTCTACATAATTAAAACGTTTAACATGCGTCCAATTGGTTACCGGTGTTAAAGCAGCGAGATTTTCGTCTCCATTGTTGTTACAAATAACTCCCGCTCCCATAATGTAAACTCCGTTCAATGCAATATTGGCCCGTGTGAGGTTTTGAATAGCAACATTGGATGATCTTGATGAGGTAAATGTAATTTTTGAATCGATCAAAGAAAAAGGGAAACAAATGACCGGAGCGTAAGAATCACCTTTCATTTCTATCGCAGTCCCTGAATCTTTAACAATCGTTATTCCCACCATGGTAATTCCTCCCCAACCCCATAAATGAAGTGCCGCATTGGTCTGGTTGGTAAACGTACATCCTGAAATCGTACTTTGGCAAATCTCAGGCATTTCCCAGGCGGCTCCCTCCGAAACATTCGGCAGGTAAAGACCATATCGGCCCCCGGTAACGGAGATATTGCCAAGCAGTTGGTTTGCACCGCCGATACCTGTAAATCCGGCGAAAAAGGTACCGTTGGCATAGATACTGATATCTTCGATAAAACAGTACTGCGCACAACCCCAGTAGAGTCCCACTGCATTTGCATTACCTGTGCCCAGGTCAAAATTGAGGCTGCGAACTCCACCTTCCATGGTACAATCAGGTGTAGGATGAGTGGTGCCTCTATAGCTAAAAACCGCCTTGGGATAGGTGTCATTGAAAACGGCCAAATTATCGGCAAGTTTTATCACCGGGCGGTTCACTGATGACCCTACGATACATACCGGGGTGAGCATCTTCCATCCGTTTGAACCACCAAAATCAAGCTTGCAGTCAATCCTGTTCGAGATTTTAAACGTTCCTGAAGGAATGAACAGGGTTTTATTGGCTAAGCGTGCATTGTCGACGGCAGCCTGTAGTTTCACTGTAACATCATTGGTCCCGTTCATGTCATTGTCAGTCAGGGCCTGATCAACCTTAAAGTCGAGCATTCCCATCTGCGTAGCAGTAATCTGTGCCTGGATAGTGTTAATAGAAGCCCCACCGGACATCAAAACCATGAAGCAAAAAGCGAACACTAATTTCATGATATCTTTCCCATTATAATTATTTTTAATCAATAAATGATACTGACAAAACATCCTCAGTGAAAATTTCATTTTCGCATAAGAAAGCTATTTTGATCAATACTATTGCTTAATAAATTTCAACGATAAATCCTTTAATTGTTTTATGCGAATGAAATAAACACCAGATGCTAAGTCTTCAATATTAATTTCCTGTTTTGATGATGTTAGTTTAAGTTCCTTGGTTAATATTCCAAGTGTATTAAAAATTTGAACCTGTGTGTTATTCTGAATGTTAGACAATCCTACTGTCAAATAATTTGTTGACGGGTTAGGAAATACCCTGAACGAAGGTGAGTTAACAGTGGAAATACCGACAGTCGCCTGATATTCGTATCCTCCAATGTCTGGCAAAGTATCCCGAGCCATTTTGAAATAATCTTCTGTTACCTCCGTCAGCACTATGCCCGCGTTTATTGCGGGAGAAGAAGCGGAAGAAAGTTTGAAATTATCCGCTGTGAGTTGTCCCGGGCTAACGGTTCCTGTTAAAGCAAGAAGTGGGTCTCCTAAAACATCATTTGTGCCAACCGCGTTTGAAGGTCGGATTCCCTGCCAGCAATTATTGCTCCAGGTGACTCCGGAAGTAGAAAGAATATTGGCACCTCCCGTAAAAATATTATTGATGATTCGATTGCCGCTGTTGATAGTTCCGGTTTTAATCTCTGCATTGCTTAACGTGTTATTGGCAAATAATAGATTGGTTAAGCCGCTTCCCGAAACACCCGTCCAGGAGAACAAAGCTACACGACCGTTAACAAAGAAATTATTAATAATGGTGTTATTGGCTGAACGAGGTTTATTGGCAACTTCATCCGCAAGCATCAATCCGGGTGCTGCTTGGTTGAAACTATTTCCGTCGGTAACATACACCATATTTCTCTGAAAGAGAACATAGGTAGCATCGGAAATATAAATATTAGTTGCCCAATTGTCATAGACAATATTATCTTCAATGATTGTCTTGGTCGCTTCGTAGGTTGATACCCCCTCACCCCAGTTATTATAAACAAGGTTTCTTCGAAGTATGGCATTAAGCGTAATTCCGTTTACCTGATCTCTTGCCGCCTGTATTCCATTCCCCCACATTCCTCCGCCAGATCCATTCACATTACTTAGGTTCGTTTGCCAAACCTGACTATCCTCAGCAATACCATAATCGCCGGCAATGAGGATGCCTGAGCAATATATATCATGGACTTTGAAGTTGCTCACCGTATTATGGTGTCCATTCACAACAACACCCGCAGCATAGTTTCCTGAAATAGTATTTTTTACTTCAATTCCTGATATGTGAACATAATTTCCACTCAGGTTAACAAGTCCGGCATAGTTGCTGACTGGAAGAGTATTTTGTCCATCAATCACTGGTAATTCGCCAGAATAGGCAGAGATCGTAATCGGTGAAGAAGAAGTCCCCGAGACCTTTACGCTAACAGTCTCGACATACGTACCTCCCCTGACATATAGTATATCTCCAGCCACTAATTTAGCAACTGCGAAATTGATCGTTTTAAACGGGCTATCGATTGTACCGGTATTTGTATTATTTCCGGTAGTAGAAACGTAATAAATCTTTGCATTTATATTTAAGCCACTTAGACCAAGGCTTCCGGACTTTGCATTGGAGACATTAAACATCAGACCGAAAGCGACAATTAATACTTTGTATATTATTTGTTTCATTTTCAAACGTTATTTTTTAGAATAAAGTAGAAACCGCTTTAGAAAATCTTAAACGGTTTCTACTTATCAATTAGCCTGTTGACCTTTGTTCTGAAATAATTTCACCGATCAGGATCTATCATAAGAGAGACACCGGACTTTTTGATTCACAGGCTCAAATCAATGGATAACAACACTATAACTCTTAAGGAGTTGGGTAGCCTGGATTTTGGGTCAACAATTTATCTGTTTTCAAATCTGCCTGAGGAATTGGAAACAGATAATCATTTGGAGAGTAATTTGCAAGTTCCTGAGGATAAGGAGCAGATACCTTATCAAGGATTCTCTTTCTGCAAATGTCAAACCACCTATCTGGCTGTTCAAAGCATAATTCCCAATTTCTTTCCTGAATTACCGCATTGTCAAAATTCTGCTTCGACATCCTGGTGGTCAGCAAAGGATGCCCGGCATTTGGAACATAGCCATTTGCTCTATTTATTACTAAGTTAATAGCATCACAGGCAGCCTGGGTTGGACCTCCATTGGCCTGATTCGCGGCTTCTGCATAAATCAACAACACATCTGCATACCTGATTATCGGGAGATTGGTGGCACACTGATTCTTATTAAAATCAGACTCTGTGATGTAATAGAAAAACTTCTTAACATAGGGTGTTGCAGTAACAAAGGCAGTTGTATACGGTTGACCATTCAAACCTAAAAGCAAATAGGCATCTTTACGAGGCTGAGCAGTCCAATGGTGTTCAAATGCTGTATCGACCGGAGCACCATCCCAACCACCGGTTAACCATTCGCTTGGGGCCCAACTTCTCGCTGAACTTGTTCTGTCGTCATAAGTAGAGTTGTAACTCCAAATCATTTCGCGGGAATATTTATTTTCAGGCTTAAATACATTAACACAACTGTCAGTTAATGCATAAGTACCTGAATTTATTACAGAATTAGCCGCATCAGCTGCTTTTTGATAATAATTTGGATCGTTTAAAGGATAGGTTGCCATTGTGAGATAGGCTTTTGCCAGTAAGCTTTTTGCTGTACCACTGGTTGGTTTTCCAGGTGCATTCGACCACGAATCAGGAAGATTGTCAGCTGCATATTGTAAATCGCTAACAATTAAAGTATATACATCTTTAACGGATGAACGTGCCATTAGATTATTGGCAGGATCAGGTGTATCCTCCGTTATTAGTGGAACGTCTCCAAACAACCTTACTAAATTAAAATAATTATGTGCCCGCAATAATTTTCCTTCGCCTGTTAAAGCAGCAATTGTTTGGGGTGTTTCTCCCTGAACTCTTCCTTGTTTAATAGCCAACAAAGCATTATTAATATTTGTCAACGCCTGATAATGCATTTGCCAAAGCAAATCACCATTATTTGCCGGAATCACCAAGTTTCCCCCTTGCCACTGGTCGTCATTCTGGAATACATAGAATATTACATCAGCATAACCATAATAGCGTCCCCAGAGAAAATTCATTGAAGCCGTGTAAGCAGCTTCAATTTGTGTTGCTGATTGTCCAAAATTAGAACTGGTTACAGAACTAATGGGTGGTACATCTAATTTCTTGCACGATAAAACGAATGTTATCGGTATAATTAGCAAATAACCAACAATTTTTCTTATATTATTTTTCATACAAATTTTATTTAAAATGTTAAATTAATCCCGAAAGTTATTGTTTTAGCAGTAGGATAAGTACCTAAATCTATACCTATCTGTGCATCATTATCATTGAAAGAACTCACTTCCGGATCATAACCTGTATATTTTGTAATTGTGAACATATTGGTAGCACTTCCATAAACTTTTACCCTTGATATCCCATATTTTTCTAACAGATTGGAAGGAAGTGTATATCCTAAGGTAATATTCTTTACCCTGACATACGATGCATCTTCTACCCAACGTTGAGAACGCTGAGCGTCACCTCCAAGGCTAATTGTACTAACCAATTCAGGGTGACTATTCCAGGTTGAACCATTTATATATCCCGGGACATTCGTATTTTCATGGGTTGGTGTCCAACTGTCTAACAAACGGGTGCTTGTTCCAGCATACTGGCTTTCAGCAACTATTCTTGACTCATTAAACACCTGATTCCCTTGTGTTCCCTGGATGAATACGGAAAGGTCAAAATTTCCATAAGCAAATCTATTATTCCAACCAAAAATGAATTTTGGTTGAGAATTACCAATTGGTATAATATCATTCGCATCTATTTTTCCGTCGTTATTTGCATCGTTCCAACGAATTGTTCCCGGTAACTGCCCATAAGCGGCAGCCTGCGCTGCCTCACTGGTTTTCCAAATACCCTTAAATCCATAACCATACATTTCGCCAAATGAACGACCGACCCGTAATTGCATAAAACCACTACCAATATCCATTCCCCCCAGAGAACCAACAAAATCTAATTCGGTTACATCACCAAGGTCCAACACTTTATTTTTATTAAACGAAATAACAAAATTAGAATTCCAAGAAAACTTACCTACGAAAGGATCACCACCCAATGCCAATTCAAACCCTTTATTTTCAATGGATCCGACATTTGATAGCATACTGGTAAAACCAGTGTATAATGGAATAACTTTACTCAACAACAAATCAGATGTTGTTTTATTGTAATAGTCAGCCGATAAAGTAAGTCGTCCGTTATAGACTCCAAAATCCAACCCAATATCAGTTTGTTTCGTACTTTCCCACTTAAGGTTTGGGTTTGCAACGTTTGCTATTTGAAAACCTATGTCGGTATTCGCACGACCATTGTAAGGATAGTTTGCACCGGAGACCATATTTGCCAAAGTTTGATATGGTGCAATACCCTGATTACCAGTAATACCTATACTTGCCCGTAACTTAAGATCGGAAAATAATTTTAACTCTTTAATAAAAGATTCCTGAGACAAACGCCAGGCTACTGACATTGATGGGAAATAACCCCATTTATTATTTGCACCAAATACAGATGATCCATCACCCCTATAACTAAATGTTGCCAGATACTTATCGTCATAAGTGTAATTTACACGACCTAAATATGAATTAAGAACACGTTCTGAAGCATTACTGCTTTTTGAATTGAGCTGTGATGCCCCACCAAGATCGTTTGCGCCAGTTAGGTCAACTGCAAAACGACTAGCAGTCAAGCTCAAACTCTCGTTACGCCCGTATTGCTGCTCACCAACTACCGTGGCAACCAAATGATGCTTACTGCCAAACAGGCGATCGTAAGTTAAGATATTTGAATTTTGTAAATTGAATGATAATACGCTTTCATAAGTTGCAATACCAACTCCCAAAGCAGATGCTTGCCCTTCCATCGTATTACCATTATAATAGCTTTTATTTTTTATATTACGGATAAAGGCACCACCAGTGATCCTTAATGTAAGACCTTTTAAAATCTTAAAATCTAGATTTGCATTTACATTATTTTGAACTGTACTGTTTGCAATTTGTGGTTCTTTTGCTGATGCAAGCGGATTCCATGAACTTGACGGTCCGACACCAGGCATAGCTGCACTGTATTTGCCATTTGAATCATATGGAGGCAATGTAGGATAAAAAACAAGTGCAGAACTCAAGGATTGACTTAGAGGTCCTCCTATAAAAGGAGTCATACTAGCACCAACAAGTTGTACATTTCCATTTTCTATTGAACCAAAATAGTACAGGTCAAAATGAATTTTTTTGGTAATCTCAGTTCCTAAATTGGTCCGAAGTGAATAACGTTTATATAAAGAATTAATCAGAATACCTTGCTGATCAACAAATCCTCCGGAAACCAAATAATCTACATTATCAGTGGCACCACTTACCGTTAACTGATGATTTTGAATGGGTGCATTTCTGAAAATTTCATTTTGCCAGTCCGTTCCTCCATTTTTATCAAATGCAACAATTTGACCATCGGTAAATACAGGAGGGGGAGTTCCAGCACCATCTTGTGTCGCCCTGTATTTATTCATACTCCTTGCATAATCGCCGGCGTTCATTAAATCTATTTTATGCCGAAGAGTCTGATTACCTATAATTAAATCGTAGTTAATCATTGGTTTACCCTTTTTCCCTTTTTTAGTAGTTATTAATATTACCCCATTCGCACCTCTTGAACCATAAATTGCAGTTGCTGAGGCATCTTTCAGTATTTCTATTGATTCAATATCATTTGGGTTTAAAGAATTTAAAGTACCCCCTTGTAAACCGTCAATGACGATTAAAGCAGCATTTCCTCCATTGACAGAGTTCATACCCCTGATACGAATAATAGCATCAGAACCAGGGGCACCAGATGTATTCAGAACCATAACACCAGATGAACGCCCCTGCAGTGCTTGACTTACCTGTTGCACAGGGAGCAATGTAAGGTCTTTTCCTTTTATAGAGCTTATCGAACCTGTAAGGGAACTTTTTTTCTGACTACCATAGCCCACTACGACTACATCAGTCAGTTCGACATTCGACTCTTTAAGCTTGATTTCAAAAGTAGCGTTATCCCCAACAGAAACTGTCTTCGATTCGTAACCAACAAAAGAAAAAATCAAAGATGCGTCTTTTCCGGTAACCTGAATAGAAAACTGTCCTTTTGCATCAGTTATAGTACCAGTTGAAGTTCCTTTTTGGACAACTGTTACTCCAGGGATTGCTACTTTACTTTCGTCAAATACGACCCCGTTTACAAGTTTTTTTTGCGCCATAATGCTACCTGTAGTGACAAGAAGCAACAAAACAATCGCAAAATACCTGAACAAATAATGAGCTTGCTTTTTACACATAGATTAAATTTTAAAAAATTAGTAACTAGTTCAAGATTTATTATACTCGGTTTATTGAGGAATCAACATTAATAATAGATACTTATTAAAGCTCGTTTTTAGTCTATTGTCTGTTGAACTGACAACTCCCAATTCAATATTATTCACATAATCAATGACCTTATATTTTTTGTTTTCCAATCCTCTAAATGTCAAGTCTCCACTATATGTTTCAGCATAAAAGGCATAATATAAAATATCATCTTTTTTTATAACATGTGTTTCAGGCACATCGTAACCTATGTCGTAAAGGCCACCCAGATATTCTCCCTTCGAGAGCATTTTGTTTTTATAGATTTGAATCCATTTTTTCCATACTATTTCTTTTTCTTCAGTTAATACATAATGACCTGAGGTTACATTCGGATTATCCATAGGCCAGGTAAACTTAGTTCCGGGAACACCGCCAATTCCTATTGTACTGGCAAAATCATCCTGATTGTCACTCATCTCTACATGATCGCCAAAGTAGGCGGTTTTCGGAGCCAATGCTTTATAGGTTTTACCTTTCGATCTTATCTGAGTACTACTAAGCGGATCTGATGCTACAAACTGATTGGTATAGGGCATGTTATAGAACGACATGGCATCACCACAAGGACATAACATCACAACTGCAGAAGGTTTTATCTCTCTTGAAGTTTCGTAAATCAGTTTAAAAAAATCAGGGACACATTCTGGTGCATTGTTCGGATTTGCAAGCTTATGCAATGGATTATAGTCGGGGGGACAGTCATTGAGGTGCTGGCCATCAAGCTTCAGTCCGTCAAAATCCCAATCCTTCATGAAGAGCTTCACTGTTTCCTTCGTGTGATCAAGTACAGGCTGATAGGCAGGTGACATATAGTAACTATCCCACCAACTTATTTTTTGAGGACTTCCATCAGCATTTTTTAGTATGATATCAGGATGTTGAGCCAATAACTTTGAGTCGGGATCAACAGCCAAAGGTGTCCACCATAATTGAGCTTTAAGTCCGAAATCATGAATGGCATTTACCAATTTTTTCATATCTGAATCCCCATTGGGAAATCGATCTGTATTGGTATGCCAATCGCCTTCTGACTGTTGGAAACCATCATCCATTGTTACCCATGTAAATCCCAGCTCTTTCACTTTCGGTAAAGTTCCTATAATTTCATCGATCGTAAATTTTCGTTCATATCCCCAGGCACACCATATCGGTTCTAAGGATTGAGGTTCAGTGTCCGGCATAATGATACCTTTCTTTTGCATGTATTTATTGTATTGCCTCAATGTGTTGAAGTAATCGCATGAATGAACTGCAACAAAAGTTTCGAGCGTATTTATTGTATCGCCAGGATGCATAATTTGTGGAGTATCAAAGGCATATTCAATGCCAATATTGGCCAAAATATTATTTGACATGGACACTGGTAATGAAACTCTTTTAGGTTTTAAATCAGTATGGCCAATAGCAATCCCGGCATCCTTCCTCCAAATATCCAGCACTGGAATGCCACCACCATAATCGGAATTATTCATTCCAAGGTAATTTTTCTGATAAAAACCAGACTTGACTGGAAGTATCCAACTTTTTCGTTCTATAGTAGAACTACCCTGAAACGACCAGAAATCAGGTAAATCATTTTTGCTGTCAACCCTATAGGAATGGTTTACCCATTTATCTACGACTAAATTTTTATTCCCTGCGTTGATGTATTTCACTTTATAGAAAGCCCATGAAGGAAATTCGGAATAAATATTAATTGTTAGAATCTTTAATATCTTGCATCCTTTATAGATTGCGGTTCCCTTATATTGATATGATTTTCCTTCACCAGAGAAATCAGTAACACTTTTAATCGAGGAGGATTTCAGTTTAAAATTGCTAATTGTATCGCTGTTTGAAATTATAAATTCGGATTTTTGAAATCCGGTTATCAGTTGACCAAGAGTCAAATCAGTATTTATATTTGTATGCATAAGGTCATTAACTTTTATACATATATTTCCACTCTTGTTAAATTGTCCGATTCCTGTTTCGTATATAATGAAGAATGAGAAAAAAAGGATGATTCGTTTTGCTGTTTGCATAGTGAAATTATTATATTTTTCATTTTATTGTAAAAATACACCTTTCAAATACTTATTTTCTACAAATATAATATAATAATTTATCTAATCAAAACCTTTTAAAGGTTTTTATTCAAATTTCAAGTAAGGTTGTGAAAGTTTGTTTATATTTGCATTACATAAATAATGAAAGATAAAATCACAATTTCTAGATTTTTTCACCTAAACGATGAGAAAAATGAGAAAAACAAATCCATGGTTTTTGTATGCTATCCTTACCACTGTATTTTGGGGTGTTTGGGGTGCATTTAGTTCAACACCTGAAAAATTCGGATTTCCAGGCACATTAATTTACGTAGCATGGGCGATTAGTATGCTTATTCCTGCAATAGTTGCATTTCAACGCATGAACTGGAAAATGGAATACAATACAAAAGCCATAGTACTTGGAAGTATAATTGGACTTACTGGTGCTGGCGGACAATTGGCCCTGCTCACTCGGGCGCTTATGGAAGGACCCGCCCATCTTATTTTCCCGATTATTTCGCTCAGTCCTATCATTACTATCATTTTATCATTACTGTTTCTAGGTGAAAAAGTTGATAAACGCGGAATGTGGGGAATCTCACTCGCAATTATTGCCCTGCCTCTGCTTTCTCTTTCTCCTCCCAGTGCATCCGGATCAGGATTAATGTGGCTTGTTTATGCGATTATTATCATGGTAGCATGGGGGGTTCAGGCATTTGTAATGAAACTTGGTAACGAAAGCATGAGAGCAGAGAGTATTTTCATTTACATGACAATCACAGGATTGCTATTAGCACCCATTCCCATTTTCATGACTGATTTTTCAAAACTAATCAATACCGGGTTCAACGGAATGTACCTTGCATTTTTTATTCAACTGTTAAACTCATTAGGAGCATTGTTTATCGTCTATGCTTTCAGGTATGGAAAAGCCATGGTGGTTAGCCCTCTAACCAATGCTGTAGCCCCGGTTATTACCATTATTATTTCGCTCATACTTTACCAAACCATACCTTCGTTATTTGTCGGAATAGGGATATTACTGGCGGTTACCTCTACTTTTTTACTGTCCAAAGAATGAGAAAATGGAGCGTTCTGTAGAGAAGTGATGTATCAAAATTCTAATACTGACTTTTTATGTCAGTGCATTCAAATTTGTCTGTGTAGATACCAAAACTGGTATAAAGCGATTTAATAGATTAAGTTTTCTGTAGTATATCAAACACATGAATTTCACAAATAGTGAATAATTTTTAGTTTTGTCCAATTCATAAATAGATTAAAAGAAACGGTCCAGCAGTAATCAACCGCTGAACCGAAACTGAAATCCACTAAACTGAAATCCACTAAACTAAACTAAACTAAACCAAACATAAATAAATTACAAATATTCCTAAATCATGTTTCATTTCATTTATCAATGATATTTAGAAAACGAAAGATGAAAGCATGTGTTTGTTTTCATTATATTACACCTTTCAATATTAATTACTCTCCTTAATAACCCGCATTTTATTTGCAATCAGCTGAACAACTGCACTATTCGCTTTAGGAAACACCTTTCGCAAATCAATTTCATCGGTTTCAAAAAATATCTTCTTCAACGTCTGCATAAAGATGTTCTTTGTTTCTGTAGCCAGATTCACTTTTGTTATCCCATTACGCACAGCTTCCTGAAGCATCTTATCGGGTATTCCAGAGCTACCGTGTAAAACCAGCGGTGCAGATGTTGCTGAATTAATTTGTGCCAATAACCTAATTTCGAGATTAGGTGCTTGTTTATAAAATCCATGGGCAGAACCAATTGCGACGGCCAACGCATCGACTCCTGTTTCTTCAACAAAGCGTCTGGCATCTTCAGGGCTTGTAAAACTTGATTTACTGTCCTGTCCCAATTTGGCGATGAATCCGAGTTCAGCTTCGACATTCGCGTGGTAAGCAGATGCAAGGACTACTGCCTCTAAAGATATTTTTACGTTTTCTGTAAAACTTTTTTCACTGGCATCAATCATAACAGAATCGAACCCTGCATCCAGACATCTGGCAACCAGTTCAAGTGAACTACTATGATCGAGATGCAACCATCCTTCGACTCCATAGCTATGCAAGGCAGTTTTGGCCATGTTTGTGGCTATTTCCAAACCGATATATTGAATCGAACTTTCGGATAATTGCAAGATGACAGGCATCTGCATGATCCGGGCAGCTTCGAGTATCCCTTTTAGGGTTTCCAGATTGTAAAAATTAGCCGCCAGAACTGCACTGTGGGTTTCCTTCGATTCTTTTAGTTTCTGCTGCAAGAGCATAATATGTTCTATTAATAAATAAAAATTCTAATAAATCTCAAATCCAAACTTGGTTCGGGCTATTTTTTTAACCTTTTCAATACTGTCGAAAGCGGCTGTTCCGCCTGCCATGGTCGTATTAATGGCTCCTGTAAGCGCTCCAAATTCAATACATTCAGAAATCGGGGCTTTTTGAATGTATTTGGAAATGAAGCCCGAATTAAATGTGTCACCGGCACCAATACAATCCACTACCTGATTATTCAAAAAAGCTGGCTGGATAATCAATTCATCTACAATTTGGCAAACAACTCCATGCTTACCATTTTTAACCACAGTACATTTCCCAAAAGGTTTTATATTAGCAAGTGCATCTTCAAGTGTATTGGTTTTAGTAAGAGCCTTTATTTCCTTGATATTAGGCAGGAACACATCAACATATGGAAGTAGTTCATCGAGTTGAATATCCCACTTTTCTGTTGGATCCCATTGTGGATCGAGAGATGTGGACAAGCCCAACTCTTTGGCTTTCCGGAATAAACGAACAATGTCGACCTTCAATTTAGGCTGAAGAAAGGGTGACGAAAGATGTAAATGTTTGTACTTAGCAACAAAGTCGAAATCAATTTCTTCAACCATCAACTCAGCCATTGCCCCAGGATAAGTCACCATCGCCCTATCCTGACCATAATTAAGAACAATTGTTGCACCAGTATTTTCATTGGGGGATTTAATAATTTGCGAAGAATCAACGCCTTTCGAATTAAGCAAATCCATCACTGTATATGAAAAGTTATCGCAACCTATCTTTCCAATAAATCCGACCTTGGTTCCTAAAGTGCTCAAATTACAAGCAAAAATTGCAGATGAACTTCCGAGGGTAACAATCATCTCGTCTGCTAGTATTTCTTTGCCTATCTCAGGAAAGTTTTCAATTTTATTGAGAATGATATCGACATTTAATTCTCCAACAACGATAACATCTTGTAGATATGTTTTCGGAACCATTATTTTCTTGTGTTACAATAGGTTATTTAAATCAGTAAGGTTGAATTTTGCAAAGTACTTGTCCATCGAATGCTCGATGTGAGATTCAACAATAAAGTCTGTATCCATACCGTGGTTTCTGAAATTAGAATATAGTTTATCGCGTTTAGCTACAACTTCCGGATTTTCCCAAATATACCTGCACCCTGTCTTGATCAGCCATTCCTGTCGATCAGGTTTAATGGAATAGAAATCAGTGGCATCTTCGTCAGGTTGCAACCATTTCTTCCAGCGGCCTGATGCGATTACTGCATCCCATAATATTTTCCTGAGGCCAATTCTTTTTGGTAATTTGCCTTCGATATAGAGTTGATTTTCTAAAATATCCAATTCCATCAGTCCTTCAAATTCATTTTCAGTAAATTCCGGACCGACATTTGCCGCTCCCATTCCTGATAAGGGATAATCTTCTGGATTTGAAACATTATCAGAATAGTGACCTTTTATTACACTCCCGTAATTTGAACTGATAGCTGTTAATTGACGAGCCATTTCAGAATCAAAAAGTGTCGTATGAAGATCAGTCCCAACCTTTCCTACAACGAAACATGGCCAAACTTGCTGAAGTTTTTTTTCTGCCAGGCCAGATTTTAACAATTCTAAAAAACGTTGAAAAACACCAAGATCAGCTAACCCTCCATGAACCTCCTCTGTGCCAACTTCATAAGCTATTTTTGCAATATTATTTTTCTTTCTGAAAGTTTCGCAATGCGCTATAAGTTCTACTGTGCGAGACGCCACAATTTCGATGCTTATTGCAGTTTCTGCTGGCAGAAAAATATCTACTGTGGGATCAACATGTATCAGATCATATCCAGCTAAAATTGCTGCTTCAAATGAAGTTTTTATCCAATTCATTGCTTTTTTGTATGGCCACTGTTCTCTGGCCTGAATATCTTTAAGCCAGGGGCCACCATGATCAATAGCAACAATCACTGGAACTTGCAGATTAATTAAACGAGCCTCTTCCTTGATTGTTTTCACAAATTCTTCCTGATTCAACCCGGTATAACCCCGATCAATATCAACCTGGTTAAGAGTAGCTGCAAATTTAACTGGTGCGTTATTCCTTTTGGCCGATTTAAGAGCAGCCTTAATAACTGATAGCGAATTAGGACATGCTGCAAAGATGGTGCGTTTTACACCTGACTCTATTTCAATTTCATGAATACGCTTAAGTATATATTCTACTAATGACATATTAGCTTGCTGAGCCCTGTAACGGAGTTGCTTGTTCATTACTTACTACTTATTATATCTTAACATCTTTAAATACCTTTGATACTGCCCCATTTCCTGATAGACAGTTGGGCTTATTATAATCATATATCTTAACACCTTCAACTACCCTCGATATGGCTCCACTTTCCGATGGATTATCGGGCTTATGGCCATTTTTAATTGACTTGAAAAAGCCTAATATTTGTCCAGGTAAAATGCAACAGACAGCAAGCATATCTTCATCAACCCGTTTGCCTTTATCTGACAACTGAATGCACAAATCAAAAGTGAGACTTTCAGGTGCAGTTTCGCAAACAGCAACCTCAGCAAGGGGTCTTTGTCCTTTTTCCATTGCAAAAACAAGATCGTTCTCATAAAGACCGGCATAGACATTATTAGAGAGTAGATAAACCACCAGAGTTGTATTGTCAACCACAGCTTTTGGTCCGTGGCGAAAACCTAAATATGTTTCACTCTTGCAAATAATATCTCCATCTGTAAGTTCCTGAAGCTTCAGATGACTTTCTGTTGCGATTCCGTAAAATGGCCCGGAGCCTAGAAAAATAGCTCGGGAAAAATCCAATTCGCCCGTTGCTTTCAACTTATCTGTATATCCAGCTAAAATACTTTGACCATACGTGCTGATTATTTTAACTTGATTAAAAGCCTCTGCCAAACAATTGATCCGTGAAACAAGTAAGCCCGCCAGCAACATTCCTGAATAACTTCCAGTCATCGCTAAACTTTTATCATTCGATTCAGGAGGAAGGAGTATTATTATTTTTTTTGAATTTGCCTTATAATTAGCTAATTCCCCATTTTCATCACAAGTAATTATTAAATGGTAACATTGATTGCAAAGCATATCGGCCAGTTTAACGGCCGCCACACTTTCCGGGCTATTGCCCGAACGGGCAAATGAAACAAGTATTATTTGTTCTTTTTCTGAAAAATGATCTTCCGGATGAGTAACCAAGTCGGTTGTTGGTATAGCCTGTGTTACTTTTCCAAACTGTTTCTGAAATGTAGCCTGAAGTGACAAACCAATATAAGCACTGGTTCCTGCTCCGGTTAATACAATCCTATTTATTAAAGGAAGGCAAGTATTTAAAAACGAAGAAATCTCATCGTCTTTCGTTTCAAACAAATCGATCAATTTTAACCAAAGAGCAGGCTGCCCTGCAATTTCTTTTGCCGTATGCATTCCTCCGAGATTTTTTAATTGATTGAGGTCTAATCCCAAATATCTTTCCATAATATTCTAATTAAAAAAAATTATCTTTTTTTTTACAAACATAGTTAGGTTTTGAAATATAAACAAATGTTTATGAAAGTTTATTTGTACATTTTTTAAAGGTTTTGAAACAAATATAATTTTTAATGCAAAATATTGATGAAGTTTCTTTCATTTTACTAATTTTGTTAGACGCAAAAAAATATATATATATATATGGAAAAGCATAATAGCACAACAGTTGAAAGACGCAAGACTATACTTGACATGTTGAATGCAAAAGGGCAGGTTATGATACCTGATTTGAGCTCCATCTTTCATGTAAGTGAAGTAACAATAAGAAATGACCTTGATCAGTTAGAAAAAAAGAAAATGCTCCTTCGAGCGCGTGGCGGAGCAATAAGAATAGATACAGTAGTAAATATAGATTATCGATTATCAGACAAAGACAAATTGCACTCGTATGAAAAAGCCAAAATTGGGAAATATGCTGCAAATCTAATCGAGGACAACAATACGGTGATAATCGATTCCGGAACAACTACTATCGAAATAGTTAAGCATCTCTCTCCACTGAAAGAAATTACTGTTATCTCTAATGCATTGAATATTGTGAATCAGCTTATTTCAAAAAACTACCCTAGCATAAACGTGATCTTGTTGGGTGGTTATTTACGAAAAACTTCCCTTTCATTGGTTGGCCCATTAGCAGAAAAAAATCTCGCCAATTTCTATGTTGACAAGGTTTTTCTCGGGGTAGACGGTTTTGACACGAAACAAGGTATTTATACTCCTAATATTGAAGAAGCACATTTAAATCAACAAATGATAGAAATAGCTAAAGAAGTTATTTTAGTTGCTGATTCAAGCAAGTTTGGAAGAAAAAGTATGGCATTTATTTGTGAACCCTCACGAATTAATACTGTTATCACAGACGAAGGTATTTCAAATGAAGACAGAAAAAGACTTGAAGATGCCGGCGTTAAGGTTATCATTGCCACATGAGCCTAACCCTTAATCTTATTTGTGGTAGTGTTTTGATGGTATCAATCTGTTTATTCTTTATTGTTCTGTAATTTTGTTTCAGATAATTTTGATCGATTTACATGTTGGTTATATTATCTTCGGATATGTGTTTTATTGTAAATAGATGAATACGTTAGTTTTCAGAACTCAACATTTGATCGCAGCCTGTTCAGCATAAATACTCAGTGCACAACCATGCATACTTTCTTTAACTGCATTGTTGACAAAATTTCACAATACGAATAAGGAATAAGAGTGTCATCAACCACTGCATTATTATTGACTGTAGGTGTGACCCTGGTCATTGCATCTACCTTAGTGGTTCTCAAACATATAATCATATCAATAAGGTTCCCCATTAAGTATAAGATGCGTGTTATTACCATCTTTAAAAATTTTATCAATCTTTTTGGACTTCCCATCTAGAAACTGTTTGTGATCGAATTCAAGTTTAGGTATAATTGACAAGGTGACATGATTGTACCTAATTATCTGATATTACTTCCATCTGGAGTCATTTAGGAAAATTAACCTTTATAACTGATTAAAATGTAAAAATTAAAAATAGTTTGCATATATAGTATATTATTATATTCTTTGTGTAAAATATATTGATTGATATGGCGACAAAAAAATCTCCGCTTTATTATGAGGTAATGAATTATCTGACCGACAGAATATCCAATGAATACAAGCCTGGTGATATTATTCCTACGCAAACCGATATTGCATCCATTACCCGAACCAGTTTGATCACTGTAAAACGTGCTGTTAACGAATTGGTAAGCGAAGGAATTCTGGAGACAATTGCGGGAAAAGGGACTTTTGTAAAACCGAAA
>Ga0209417_1003570_pt1 | contig 20513 bp, 12 predicted proteins | sample RifGroF2_FD_184002 | JGI IMG/M metagenome (GOLD analysis project Ga0209417, IMG submission 184002) | Groundwater microbial communities from Rifle, Colorado, USA - Groundwater F2 (SPAdes) (version 2) | ecosystem: Environmental > Aquatic > Deep subsurface > Groundwater | place: Rifle, Colorado... | reverse complement strand
ATAATCATAAAAAAACTCTGTGTAACTTGGCATACGAAAAGCTTTCCCATAGGAAGCATAAATCCGTGTTGAAGGAATAATAGTGTAACCAACACTCAAACCAGGCCAATACTTCCACCCCACATTTGAATAGTTGTAGGCAAATAAACCAAAGGAAGCATTAAAATTTTTATATCCCATTTTCTGCTCAGCAAAAATTCCCATTCGTTCGCGTGAATGGTCTCCCAAATTAGAACTTGCGATAACATCTCTGTTATACTCCGCACCCAAAGCGGTGATCCCAAACTCAGATTGATAAGAAGCTTGTATTTCCGCACCATATACATTTGTTTTGTGAACATTTCGATAAAACGAAGGATTCAAATAATTTAAAAGATATTCGTCATCATTTCGCCTCCAATAAAATTTGGGTGAAAAAACAAGTTTAACAGTGTTGAATTCACCGGACACACTTGCCAGTTTTGTTCTGGTATGTTCCCATTGGTCGGGAAATTTATCAGAATAAAAATTGTTAGCGCCAAATTTTTTATCATCATATCCTAAAGAGAAATTTACGAGTTGTTTCTCAAACAAAATGGAAGAACGATATGAAGCATTTATTTCATCAAAATTTGTGTTATGGCGATAACCGTCACTCTTTTTTTTTGAAAAAGAAAAATGATTATTCACTGAACTGATGCCATAACTTCCCGATAGCGTTGCATCATAAAATCCGTGTTCACCGCCGGTAAACTGAGCTGTTGCATTTTTTTCATTCCCTTTTTTAGTGATGATATTGATAACTCCGCCAATTGCATTTGGACCAAAAGTGCTCGAACCATCCCCTTTCACTATTTCAATCCGTTCAACTTGATCTAATAAAATAGGAAGATTTAAATTATGATGTGCCGTTTGCGGATCGCTTATTTTTATACCGTCAATCATTATCAATGTTTGTTCAAATGTTCCTCCGCGGATGCTGACATCGGCTTGAACGCCCTCAACGCCGCGTTGTTTAATATCAACTCCGGCAACATATTGCAATAAATCTTGTACGCTGTTCACCGGAGAAGAGGTAATATCTTCCGGTTTGATAATGTGAATATTTCTCGTCACTTCAGAAAGTCGGCTTGCGATTCTTCCGGCAGTTACAACAATCTCATCAAGGTTATAAGTCCTCTCTTGCCCAAAAAGAGTTGAGATGAAAAAAAATAAAAAGATAAGCGGGATAGTAAATTGCTTATTCGATGTAAAGTTTAACATATTATTTTTTAATGGTGAATTTATCTATGACTTTTATTTCTGAACCAAGTTTGTTATTTGCCTTTTCTTTCGGAAAAGCCCCATAGGTTGTTACTTCTACTTTGGTCTTTTTTACATCGAAGACCACATATTCAAAGGCGCGTACACCCACAAAATCCCTTGAAGCTTGGGAATTTTCTCCCGGTCCATGAAAATAATTTAACGTTTGATAATAAGGAATCGCTTCCTCATAAGTAAACTCATGTTCGGGATTTTTAGGTTCATCATATTTGGGATTGAAATAATAAAGCGGCGCACCGGAACTTCCGGTAACAATTTGATAAATTCCATCGACTGATTCTCTTCCATAAAGATGTTCATGTCCGCAGAGATAAGCTGTCACCTTGTAATCTTTAAGAATTCGTATAAATTCATTTCGCTGATTGAAATACCACTGCCGGGTTGAATCCAAAGGAAGTTTCAGCTTTAAACCGAGATTTGGCAGACCATCACGTAAATGTCCACCGATAGGGAAAGCAGGCTCATGGCTAACTACAAAAATGTCACTTACTTCCCTTTTTCTTGCCTCTTTTAGATCATTCTCCAACCAATCTAAATTTTTGATGTAATGCCAATCCCGTTTGTCGTCGGTTGTGTCATTCGGCTTGCCATAATACCATCTATCTGAAGTGACGAAAACAAAATGATGTTTTTCATAATCAAAAGAATAGGAAATTCCCTTCTCATCAGAAGGTCCGTTAAGAAACACATCGGGGAATATTTTCCGAAAATTTTCTTCGTCTTTCGGATGTTGAACTTCATGATTCCCCACTACTACCCAAATTTTAGGCCAAACCATATTGGGATTGTTGTAAATCGGAGACATAACATCTTTCCAGTGCAAAAGCTCTTTGACTGTTTGGTCCGGATTTGTTTTGCTCCCATCCACTAAATCACCGGCAAAAAGGACAAACTTGGCATCCGGTTGATTTTTAATCAAGTGCTCCACCAAAGATGATAGAACTTTTTCATTTACTCCAACATCACTGCCCCGGCTATCCGACATGGCAATAAATTTGAAATTTTGAGCAAGCAGAATACTGCTAAGAAATATTGCAAGTGAGAGAGAGTTAATTAAATATTTCGCCATAACATCCTTATATTAAATACATTAGCTTAAAACAGCTGCGTGAGTTAATTACCATAAGTTTTTCTATTCATCGTACGGTAAATTCCTACTACAAGCCCAACAATTTTAAATTTAGAATCGTTCAAATTAACAATGATTGGTTTGAACTCCTGGTTTTCTGAATGAAGTTCTATGCTCCCGCTTTTTTTGAAATACCGCTTTACAACTGCGGAATCCTCTAAAACAGCAACAACAATTTGTCCATCTGAAAAATCACTTTCGGGTTTTACAATTACTATATCTCCACTGAATATGTACGCATCTTTTAAACTATCGCCTTTAACGCGTAACAAAAAAGAATCCCTTGGCATATTCACAATCGTTGGTAACTGGATTGTATCGATTGAGTCAGGGTAAATGGTTAATGGATTTCCGGCAGCCACCTCCCCAATAATTGGTCTGGGAATAAAATATTTATCCTCCAAAGTAATTTCAATACTGCGTGATCGTTTTGGATTTTTTTTAATAAACCCCTTTTTCTCAATCGATTGAAGATGCTGTTGCACAGTAGCCCGGTTTTTATAACCGAATCGTTCAGCAATTTCAGCCAATGAAGGAGAAATTCCTTTTTCTACTTTCTGGTCAATGAGAAAATGTAATATTTTGTTCTGTATATCGGTTAATTCTTTAGACATGGGCACACTTCCTGACCGTGAATCACATGGATTCACTTATAATAATACCATACAAATGTATGGTAAATATATTTTGCAGAAAGGAATAAATCAAGGAGTTTTTTTTAGAATTGGAAGAATGTTTGAAGGATGACATAAAATCTCTTAAAATTTTAGTAAAGGAAATTTGTTTTATCAATTATGATTTTAAGAGATTTAGAAGTGATTTATTTAAGAAAGATTTTTTCTAAAGCTTCAATCATTTTTTCGCGAAAGATCGGCTTTGAAATAAATTCGTTAAATCCGGCTGCAACGAATTTATCTTTATCTCCCGGGAGAACATAAGCAGTTACTGCAATAATCGGTAAGGATTTAAAACCCGGCATCTGGTGGATCATCTTGAGAGCGTCTAAGCCGTTGTATTCTCCCTGAAGATTTATATCCATTACAATAAAATCAAAACTCTGACTTGTTATAAGCGGAAGAGCTTCCTCAAAACTTACGGCAAATTTAATGTCGCCCAATTCCTTCATCTGAACTTTGAAAAGAATTTGAGAATCAACTTGATCTTCAATATATAAACATTTAAGATTATTTAAATTCAAAGTTTTTCTAACTGGTGGAGCTTCATGGAACTCTTCAACCATAGTTCTTCGGAAATTGATCGGAACTTCTTCTTTAGGTGGTGAAGGAGGCGGTGGAATAACTTTTTCAAATTCGTCACCAGCCATCGTTGCGTGTCGATCAAATGGAGTTTGGGTGTTACTTCTCTCTCTTATTTGTGTAGTTCTCGGCGAAATTTCACGAGTAAAAACTTCCTCTTCAACAACTGTCTGTTTTTTTTCTACGGGATGCAATTGCACCGGTTGAGCCGCGCTTTTCTTCAGGGGAAAGATAAAGCCCATCTCATATGGTTCACTCCCTTTTCTGATGATCTCAATTTTACAATCTAAGGCTTCTATAAGTTCTCGTAATGACAAAATAGCAAATCTGGAAACACCGTAAGCGCGTATTAATGAAACATCAGCATTTTGAATTAAAACCGGTTCGAGAGCAAAAAGTAATTTATCAGATATCCTTGCCAGTTCATCTCTGATGGAAAAAATAAAATCAGTTTCATCCAGTTGTTCGATGGAGAAATAAAAATGTTTTTCTTCGCTGATTTTGGCGCATACATTCGCTAAGGTATTAAAAAACATTCTATATTTTTGTTCATCTCCTTCAAGCCAAAGCGAAGAGATTTTTGTTATCAGGCTATAATTTTTATGGCCGGGGTCTTCAGCAAATTCCTGCTTCACTTTATCAAAAAGGTCAGGTAAAGGGAAAGTGGCTAACTGAGATGTTTCTTCTTCTTTCAATAAAGTAGAATATTCAGCTATGGAATTCATTGTCCACATCAACTCCCGCTGATTTTCTTGAATATAATTCAGCGCTTCCTTTTGGTCTAAAGTTGGAACCGGAATGCTTTCTTTAACCTCTTGAAGGAAACCCAACATTACATTGATCGGTGTGAGAATTTCATGAAATATTGTCGACAGTTGTGAAGGTTCTAAGCCTTTGCCGGATTTTTTCTCGACCGATTGAATGGCGACTTCCTTCTCTTCAATTTTAGCGACTTTGACGAGAATAGTATAAGAATCTGCTGATCCGCTCGCGTTTACATTCGGGATAGCTGTTAATTCCGCATGAGCAAAGACTTTCTGCGCATTTTTTATTTCGACAGAAAGTTTAGTTGGACTTGACAACTTAGCCGAGAATATCTTTGACGTAATACTGCTTCGGTCATTATCGCTAAAAAGTGAGATGAGTGAATTTCCTATAAGACTCTGTTTTGTCATTCCAACAAAAAGAGCAAGATTTTGATTAACAAATTTTATAAAACCTGAATTATCCGTAACGGTAATTAATTCATCCGTTTCATCAAAAACGGATTTATACAATTTAAATTCATTTTCTTTTTCTAACTCAGCGGAAATATTTTTAATAATAGTAAAGTGCGCTTCCTTTTTTTCATAGGTAAACACATCCTTAAATATTTCTACTGAAATTGTTGAACCATCTTTTTTCTTGTGAGTAAAGGGACCTGAAAAATTTTTCTTTTTATCTTGAACAGGGGTATCAAGCAGCGTTTGAATATCTTCGGGGGAATATAAATCTGTAAGGTCCATCTGCAAAAATTCTTCATGCGAATAACCGTAAAGGGAGATCGCAGCATCATTTGCTTCGAGAAATCGAAGGTTTTCTGCATCATAAATCAATATAGGATCAGGCAGAGATTTTATTAATACGTCGAACATTTTTCCTCTAGTTTTTATAAATGCTTCAAAGTTATCAAAAGCATCAAGAAATTCTACAACCAAAAAATAAGCATTTGTTTCAACTTTGTCACTATTTAATTTTTTAATTTTCGCTTGTAGCTGGCTGATATTTTTCTCTCCCGGTATAGGGATTGTAAAAGAAAATTCTTCTACATTTTCACTCATGGCTTCCTTTAGTTCCTCTGTAACAAAGTGCGGGAAGATTTGACTTAGAGGAACATTTTCTACAGCAAACTGCCCCAGCCCGATCAATTTTAAGAATGCACTATTTGCCTTTTCAATTCTCGCTGTTTGTGTAAGAATACAAACAGGAAAAGGCATTGCTTCCATCATTTTATGGATGGAATAATTTCCTTCATCAGAAACAAAGAAGTCATTTTGTTTCTTTTCCTTATGTGCAAAACCCAATTCCGCAATTACTTTGTTATCTGCATCTAAGAGAGGAATGACAACAGATTGGTAATCATGATAATTGGTGAATCCTTTAACCGGTATTCCTTTAATGATCAATGTGTTCCCGGTTGATTTAAGGAATGACTCCATCGCAGTATAAAAATCAAGATTGAACGAAGGTAGAAAATACTCTTCCGTCTTCCCTTCAATTTGTGAAATGCGTAACCCCAACTGGTCTGCAAAATTTTGATTGACTAATAAATATTTATTCTCTCCGTCTTTAAGCCAGAAAAGTTCTTCAAGCTGGTTGATTAAAACTTGAAGTTTATTTTTTCCTAAAAAAGTAAAGGGATAACTTGATTGGACTTCATGTATGGCGTTAAGCAACGCCGGGTTTGAAAAGGTTTTGGTCAGTTCATCTGCCGATATAGTAAATTCAACTTTTTTCTCATCGCTGCCGCTCAACGGTTCACTTTTTTCAAAATGAAGGAAATAGTGATCATTCTCATCATTTTGATAATGGTTTATTTGAACGTGGATTTGAAATTCTTGCTGGGTGTGGAGTTTAAATCGCCCTATTTTTTCAACCGGGAATATTTCATATTTAAGATTGTCTAAAATGTCTTCAATATGATCTGCTTCTTGCTTGTCAAAAATTTCTACTAAGTTTTGTATATCCTCTGTAAGGGAAAAAACATCGGCGGCTTTTTTATTTCGGTAGAGAATATCTCCATTTTGAGCGATCACTAAGAACGCAGTTGGGGTTGACCCAACCAATGTTTTTATCAGTTCAAGATTTTCGATATTTACCGGGATCATCATGGCAACTAAATTATTCTTATCACTTTGTAGGATTTTTTATCGTGATCACATTTGAGTATCCTGAATTAACATCACCGTCTGTTGCGCGAATTCTATAAGCATAAGTTTTTCCACCAATAGTAGCGGCATCATCAAATTCTGCAATGTCCATATCGGTCTTAGCAATTTCTACAAAATTTAAAAGTGATGTATCGTCGGCACGCTCAACGCTAAAGTTGATTTCATTATTTGAGTTATCCTTCCACGTCAATTTTATTGTACTTGCCGCGCTATAGTACGCTTGCAGGTTTGATGGAGTATTGATTAACGCAGATTGAACATTTGCAGAAACTTCACTTGTATAACCGGAAAAATTAATATTATCGGTAACTCGAATTCTGTAATAATAAGTCAAACCAAAAATAACATCCGTATCATCAAAATAAGTTTCATCGGCTTTGGCAGACCCGATTATTGAATAGGTTAGTGATGATGCCGACCTTCTTTCAACTAACGTTTGATTTTCGTTTGTGTTGTTGTCCGTCCATACCAACCGGATAGTTTTTGAATTATGGCTAACTGCCCTTAGATTTAACGGAATGACAAGATCATACGCTAAGGTTTTGGCATTTACTTCCGCGGACGTAACAGAATCATCATCCGACACGGCTTTTATCCGATAGGTGTAATCTGTACTGGGAACAAGTCCGTAGCCTGAATCTGAAAATGTGGTTATATTAACCGGAACGATACCAATCTGCTCATAATTATTATAAAGTGTTTTCCGCTCAACTTTAAAATAGTTTTCGTTATAAGAGTTGTCTTGCCAGGTAATCACAATTTTTCTCGTCCCCATTGCCATTACAGAAACGTTAGTTGGGGCGCTAATTGTTCCTCCGGAACCGCTGCCCGAAGTGGAAACCTCGTTTGATCCGGTCGACTCTCCTCTTTCATTAAAAGCGACTACTTTGTAAAAATAAACGGATAAGGGATCAACCGAGGCATCATTCGCATTAAAACTTTTCGCAGAGACTTCTTTAATTTTTGTATAGATTCCTATCGCTTCTGTTTTACGGTAAATTCTAAAACCATCCACATTTAGATAATCATGTTTCCATGAAAGATTAGTGATCGTGGGGGATAACCTTTGAATTGACAATTCTGTCGGCGCGTTTGGAGGAACAATTACTGTAGTAATGAATAGATTTGTTTGAGCCGGACTGTCCGTAGATTTTCCGCTTGTATCATAAACCCTTAAAAAATATTTCACGGTTTTTCCAAGATAGGAAGAATCAACTGACCATATAATTGATGGGGCTGAGGTTGTTCCATCGAAGTTTACTAAAGCCTGGAAAGTACTATCTACCCAAAGCTCTACCGCCCGTATACCAATATCATCTTTCGCAGTAAAAAGAAATTCGTTAGATCCAAGTTGTAATGTATCATTTGTAAGTGGATAAGTAAGGGTAATTGTCGGATTTTGAGTGTCTCCGGTTGTTGTTCCAGTTCCGGTAGTTGTTGGAGAATTCACCGCATCCACGCAACCATAGTAAAAAAGCGTAATGGTCAAAAGGACAAATAAAATCTTTTTCATGTCAAATTTCCTGACTATACTTTCGGTTTATCGTAGTCAATGTAATAAATCCTGGTCTCCCCCGGTTTGAATTCCTTTATTTTAAGGTACAACATATGGTTGGCAGGATTGAAATAATATTCCGGCTGAATCGTGCCGATTATCTCTGAAGAGATTGCAATATTCGTTACGTTCAATTGAAGATCAATTTCAAGCATAATTTCTTTTAGTAATTCATTCCCCGGATTACTTATTGAAACCGTTACGCGTGATTCTCCGCGAGGCTCTACACGCATTTCTACTTTGTTTTTCTTGATCCACCAGTTGTAAATTTGATTACCGGAAGCAACCCACATATTTTTTAATTTAATGTATTTTATTAGATCTGTTAACACCGCAAGATTCTGCGGCTGGCACTGAAATTCAGTATGTAGTTTGAAAACGTATAGACCACCTTCAAATAAAACCCTGTCAACATCTTCTTTGTAAGTGTATGATTGGAATTCCGGTTGAGTTAACCCGAAATCACGAATGACTTCATAATCATCACGGGCAGTTTTGGTGATTGAAATAACGGTGTTGTCCCCTTTAATGATGGCTCTTGGAACGGATCGATCGGTCAATGAATCTGTTAGCACATATTTATACTTGTTTTCAGCGATCGCGCGTAAACTATTATCATCAAATAATCCGTAATACGGGAGCAATCCCTCTGAATGAACTCCGTTAATTATTTCAATTTTAGCATTGGCGGCTTTAACTTTTTTTATCTGAGTATTGTAATCATCTAATTTATTTGTTGTATCATCAACCGCAGCCATGTAACCGATGTCTACTATCGCCCCGATATCGCCATAAGAAGCGATGGTTTTAATTAAATCTTTATAATTAGCTACTTTAGATGGATCAACAAAAAAAGTAGCTTTAATTCCTTCGGCTTTAAGAATGGGTAAAATATTTCTAACATTTTGGGGTTGATCGCCTACCATAACAGCAAGCATAGCCGCGGCACGATAATTTTCCGGCCAATCTTTTACGTATGCCAGTGGTTTATACTGTAACCAGCTTAATGCGTTATGAAAAAGTCTATCGAAATAAATATAATCTTCTTGGATACCAATTACAGAGTTGATCTCAAAACCCATCCAGACAAATCGCCCTTGCCCGTAAGAGCCATAAGCGATTCCCCCGCTTTTCTTTACTTCCTCGCGAACTAAACCATCTTGCAAACGGTAATTATACCAAAAACTAACTTGTGTAGAACGCGGTTCTAATACTTCCACAGCGATTGGCCGATCCCAAGTTGCAACTTTTAACGGATAACCGGTAGGTATATTAGCGGTGATTGGAAGGTTCCCTCTGAGTGTATGAATTTTCGTAACTTCATCCCGCTCAACTTCCCGAATAAACTTCATCCCGAAAACTTCATTAAAAAATTCCCATCCTCTCCATTTTCCATCAGCAGAAAAGGAAGCGATTCCGCTTGTTACAAATACCGAACCTCCTCTATCAATAAATTTCTTTATGTTAATTATTTCTTCATCACTTAAAGATTTAGAACCGGGAAGAATTAATATTTTATATCGAAAATGAATTCCTTTCTCAATATCGGTATCTTTAATTATATCATAACTGTAACGATAGTTACCTAAGAATTTTTTCCATGTTGTTATATTATCATTTAACCAGGTACTTCCGGGAGGAAGCATATTCTCAGTGTACTGTGAATACAGTATTGCAATATTTGTCCCCTCACCGTTAATAACTTTTTTAATTGAATTGACGTCTGTAAATGCCTCTTTGTAGCTGAATCTCCCCATCACCCCTTTAAGAATTAGTAAGTACACAACAATTGATGCAAGCATAAACAGCGTGCCCAGTGAGAAAACAATCAAAGAGTTTACGGTAAACCCTTTATTTTTTGTTACCTCCACTTAACTGCTCCCTGACTTTTCACATTTTCTTTGGCTGATACATAACCATCAGCAGTATATTTCATAAATTTCTGATCGCTTGTTTGCGCAGGCTGCCCTTGCTGGCGAACTTCAGCACGCTGTGGTTGACTTACTTGCTGCTGAGGCTGATTGTATCTTACCTGCGCCGGTTGTGGACCAGCCTGTGCGCGTTGTTGAACAAATATCGGCTCAGATTGCGGTCTGTAGCTTGGTTGTGAAGAAGCTCTCACCGGCTCAAACATAATTTGTCCCGGAGCTTTCTGGTGCTCTTGACCTTGTAACTGCTCTGCTATCAACTCAGGCGTAAGTAATTCAGCTTGAAGTGTTGCCGGTTGCGGAGCTTCCACTTGCTGTCCTTGTTTTTCTCTTACTTTATACAAAATATAAGCTCCTATCGCGAGGATAAAAGTACTTATTGTCGCCATAAGAATGATTGTTGCTAAAATGGGAATTAGTTCCATGATTTCACCTTTATATATAAAATTTATTCGGCAATCGGTTTCAAACCGATGCGCTCAAGCTTTCCCCACTGCATTTCGAATCCAAGGAATTCTTCTACAGTAGACATCGCTTTACAGATATCAATTGTTAAAACGAAAAACATACGATAAACGATCGCGTAAGGTATTAACCTAATCTCTTCTTTTTCAACCGCTATACAATAAAGAGCCGTAGACATATCCAATAACGCTAATCCGGCCCACCAAAAAAAGATCAAACTTGAAAAACCATAAAACAAAGCCGCAAAAATGAAAAAGAGATTAGAAAAAATATTCATTGCAGGCCAAATTAACGCTTCGTAAACCATTGTCCAAAGAATAAATGTATCGCCAAAATTAATTGTCGGATTAATTAATAATTTTTTGTGTTTTCTTATAGCTTGAAGAATTCCGCGAGTCCATCTATAACGTTGTTTCAATAGTTCGTGGAGTTTTTCCGGCGCTTCGGTGTATGAAATCGAACGTGGTTCGTAAAAAATCTTCCAACCGTGTGCAAGTAATTTTAAAGTAAGATCGGCATCCTCTGCAAAAGTATCGCTTGAATAATATCCGGCATCTTCAATTGCTTTTCTTCTGAATAAGCCTATTGGACCGGGGATAATATTTACTAAACGCATAAAACTTTGTGCTGCGCGAGCCATGTTCAAACCTTCAATATACTCAAGCGCTTGAAGATCGGTAAAAAATTTTCTTCTGTTCTGAACTTTAACATTTCCGGCAACAGCGCCAATTGAAGGGTCTACAAAATGTCTTACGGCAGTTCTGATACAATCTTCCGATAATTGTGAATCGCCATCCATACACAAAACTATTTCAGCTTTTGAAAAACTAATTCCGGCATTTAATGCTTTTGCTTTTCCGCCGTTGGGTTTATTGATCACGGAGACTTTCACATCACCATACTTCCCCTTTTTGTATCCAACCATTTGTTTTGCAACATCGTATGTGTTGTCGGTTGAACCATCATTTACAACAATGATTTCATAATTTGAATAATCGAGGTTTAATAAAGAACGTACAGACTGTTCAATTACTTTTCCTTCGTTGTAAACCGGAACGATAATAGAGACAAATGGATAAAATCCCTCTTTCCGGTTAAAAGTATAATTGTTTATGTAAAGATACGCCATAACCAAAATTGAAAAATATCTAAAGAGAAGAACGATAAGGAAAATGAAAAGTGAAACTAAAGTTGAATATTCAAGGAGTGAAGGGAATGACAAAATAGTATAAGGAAGTGTAAGGTAAATAATGATCATCAATCCGAGAGAATAAAATCCCGTCGTGAAAATTCTTTTCTTCAACAACTTTCCTCTATCTTCCTTCACAGCTTTGGAAGTCTGAGTATTTGTTAGAGTTATTGACGTCTTTCTTATATTTTGTTTTAGATTCATTTCTGTAATTATTTATGTGTAAAGAAGTTGACCAACTCTTATGCCACAAAAAAGAGACTATTTTTAAATGAAAATAAAGATTTGGTTTATGGAAGGTGTTTCAAAATAGGATAATTCTAAAAAGCTGTCTCATAATCTGACAACTTTTTAGAAACTCCAGAAGACAGAAAGTGATGCGGAAGTCGAGTTATAGCTGTAATCGTATCTAAAAGTACTTCCAAATCCAACTCTTCCGTTAATCTGCAATTGCTGGATTGGATGATAAGTTCCTGAAAGATAAAATTCTCTCACCATTGAATCGCCTAAAGGTATGTACCCGATCTTACCGCCTAATTCTATTTTTAATTCATCGGTGTTCTCAACCGCCATTTCAGCCCAAAGACTGTGCGATTCAAAATTTTGCGGCGCGTAATAAAGTGTAGTTGTTACTCCGGCAATAGTAGTAGTAGGAATAAACTTATACTGCGCATAATAATATTCATAGCCGAAATAAATTTTTTCATAAAATCTTTTACCGATCCGTAGGAGAAGGTCATTCCCCTTATTTCCATCGGAAAGTGTGATATAGTTATAATAACCGATCACTTTTAAATGATTTTTTGATTCATACTGTGCGTTTAATTTAGTTGTTTTGGCGTTGTAATTTTGGCTTATCAAATAATTTGAAAAGATAGCCAATGAAGCGTCTGTTTCTTCAAACGTTAAGGTTACGGTGTAAACATCTTTTTTCTCAACCCGGACTAAAAAATCATTTATTGAGCCTTTTCTTCTTAAGCCGTAGTTGATATTATAATTCCCAAAGCCGGCGCCGACCAATACATTTTCCACAACTCTATAATACAAGCTCCATTTATAAGATGTCAAATACGCTGTTGTTATCGGCGATATAAAGTTTGTTCTTTGAAAATTAATTCCGGCTGATAATCCGCCGAAAAGTCCAAGTTCAATGCGGGTGCCGTAGGTTTTAATATCCAAACTAAGATTGTCTTTGTAAAAGAAGAAGTAAGGAGAAACGCCCAAATAATTTGGGAATGTAGTTAGAAATGATTTTAATCCTGAAGGTGGCAGCCAACCTAATCTTTGATTCAGAAGTGCAATTTGTGTTGTGTCCGAAGTTGAGTCCAATAACGTAGTATAAGCCTCTTCAGCTTTTGAGTACATTCTATTTTTCGAATAGGCATCACCAATCATAACTTTAAGATCAAAATTTTCAGGTTGTTCTTGCGATAATTTAATAAATTCGCTAAGAGCCTTTGCTGAATCTCCGCCATTGTAGTAGGCGTTTGCTCTTGAAAATGCAACATCAAAATCATAATCCTGATCTAACTGTTGGTCATAAATGGAAATAGCTGTGGCATAATTTCCCGCACACGCTTGAACGTCGGCATACTCTTTTTGGTAAATATTTGCGTTCTCTGTTTTTGAAAGAAACTCATCATATTTCGGTAAAGCGTCTGAACATTTCCCCTCGTAATAAAAATTTCTGCCGTCATTTAGAATGCTGAAAAGTTTATCCTGTTCCTCTCGCATTTTGGTAAATTCTATACTGCTTAAGAGTTGACTAACTGCATCATTCGTTGAATCGATTCCGTAGGCAGCATTAGCAAATTGTTCTGATTTAGAAAAATCTTTTCTTTGAAGATATAACGCCCCAAGCCCGAGTAATGCTTCTAAACTATTCGGATTTTTTGCCAAATAATTATTGAAATATCCTTCAGCAACATCTAAATCCTTTTGTGTCCATACATTCAATTGTCCTCTAAGAAGTTGATACTCTAAATTATCAGGATCATTTTTTAATGCATCATCCAGGTTAGTATTTGATTTTTCCCAATCTTTATTCCATGCGGCATATTGAGCAATTCTAAAACTCACATCGTTATGGGTGCCGCCTGCGGATAATTTAAATTTTTCTAAGGTAGCTATAGCGGCGTCAAAATCATTCAGATTAGCATAAGCATCTGCTAAAAACATTGCCGCGTCTTTATCCGATGGATTTTTCTCAAATTTTACTAAATATTCTTCTTTCCGTTCGTTGAACAATCTTTCACGCTCCACAATAATGGAATCCCAAAGAGCCACAAACTGTTCGGATCCTCCATGTTTCGGCTGTAAATAAACTAATTGTTGATATGCTTCTTCATAACGATGGACTTTATTCAATTCAGCAATCAGAGCAAATCTTGTATCACTATCATCAGGATTTTTTTTCAGCATTTTAAAATATTTATCGATTGCATATTCGGGTTTCATCTTCGCCAATTTTTCCCACTTGCGATACGTGGTATCAAAATATGTATAAGTGTAACCCTTATCGCGCGCTAAATCATATCCATCCATGGCTTCCTTAAAATAAGGGCGAAATGAAAGAGCGGTTTCAAAAGCTTCCAACGCTATTTTTTTCTTTCCAAGCCAAAAGGTAAAAAAACCGTACCGGCTCCATAACCGGTGGTCTTCCGGGTACCTGGCAACATAGATTTTTAAGATTTTTTCCCCTTTTTCTATATGATTATTTGTGGCAAGAATTTCAGTATATCTTATAATTTCGTCGGCGGATCCCTCTTCTCTTTTAAGGTATTCATCATACCATGTTTCAGCGGTAACCCACTGCCCCAAATGTTTATAACATTTACCTATTTCCAAATAATTAATTGGTTTAGCCGGATTTATAGCAATTTCCCGACGGTGTCCTTCAATCTTTAAATAGAGCTGATCATACCAATTTTTTGTAGCTCTATCTAAATTTTTTGCTACTTCTTTGTTGTTTGGAGCAACTTTTCTAGCAGCGCGGAAATCAAAGACTGCTTCTGTTAATTGGTTTCTTTTTTCATAACATAAACCGCGTAGATTATAGCCTTCGTATTCTTGAGGAAAGGCGGAAACCACTTTGTTTAAGAGATCAATCGCTTCACCATATTTTCCAATATTCATCTGGCGGATAGCCTCACTACGAATGATATCTATTTTCTTCTGTGGCAGTACGGAAGTTGAAAGGATAAGAAGGAACAATACTTTGAGGATTTTCCTGTACATGGATGCGCCCATTATCGTGAAGGCTCGTCTTCTAATATCTCATGTAAAATATATTCAGCGTTTTCGGCTTTCTCATTTACTTGATAGGTAAACGCAAAAATATAATTCATGATTACATCCTGATATTTAGAATCAGAGTTTGGGAGATTGCTTTTAATTTTTGACACTAATTGATTTAGGGTTTTGTCGTCAGCTTTACTCATCAAAATTAATATTTTGTTCCCCACAATACAAAGTTTATCTTTTTTATCTGTTGATAGCCTGATAGCATTTTGTAATTGATTGATGGTTAAAATCTTCTGGCGTTCCGCAATTTCATCTAATTTGATTGAGAAGAGTGTGAAAGGTTGTCCCGTACTCTTATAAAGCGCTATTTGATTATTGAGAATTAAGGTAAAATCATTTATATCGTACAGATTAGAAAAAGAAAATTTCTCCGGTACGGTATCAATGTTTGTTAATGGTTTATATTTAGATGATTGCGCTGTCGGGGGCATCAAAGCCTGCTGCTCCTGTTGCTGCTGCAATTCAACCGTATTTACGACGGGAAATGGATTTTGGAATTTTGGCGTAACTTCAAAATCAAAATAGATTCCTTTGTAAGGTTCAATGTAATAATCAGTAACAAACTGCCCTTCCGTATGTCCGATATTTGGGGTAATTGTGGCTCTTCCACCGGTGGCCTTTCCCCCTTCATCAGTTTGTTTTTGCAAATAAATTACAGCTGTAGAGTGTTGAACTATCCCATCAACTAAAATTTGAGCTAATGGAGTCGCCGGTTCCGCAACAACAAATAAACTTGTAACATTTTTTTCTTCTATAGTTTCAATTGTTTGTAAAAAAGTCTGTTGTAATACTTGAGGGTTTTCGAAGCCGATGAAATGTGTTAATTCATCAAAAATTAATCTGTTAGGCTGATATTGATCAACAACGGTAACAATGTCATTTAGATATTCAATTAAGAAATTATCAGGATTCTCGGACTCGTATATTTCAGTTGGAGGAGCTACGCGAACAACAATAACTAAATTTTGATTCATATAAGATTGCAAATCAAAATCGATTGAAGCCGCATGGATCATTAAATCTTTCGGACGCATACTGGTAAAGAATAAACATACTTCTTTATTCTTTGCGCTTTCCATTGCGTACTGAAGTCCAAGCAAAGTTTTTCCAGATTTCCGCTGCCCGATTAAAAGATAAGTGCCTCCTCGATAAAATCCACCCCAGGCTTTATCTACCAGACTTATTCCGGTCGGGACCAAATTTAATTTCTTTTTCATGGATTTTTCTCTTTTTTCATACGAAAGTGTAACAAACGTTATGCCTGAATTATCTTTCGTTTATCAACTGTTTTTAGGGAGAAACTTATTGAGGTTTGTCTCATTCAGAGAAATTAAAAATGAAATGCTTCAAAATAAAACAATTTTATTTTGCTAATTGTCCAAACACAAAAATGGCAGTAGCATTGGAAACTATGGTTGGTTCGTTAGTAATGTAATCCATTTCATCATCATAATAGAGTACATCATCGCTGTTGAACTCGGTAAATCTAGAATCTGATCTTTGGATCTGGTAATTGTCTAAAATGGATTTTGGCGCAGGACCCGCCGAGATTGCGCCGGGAAGATAACCGCCGTTAAGCCTGGATATTTGAGAATGGAATTTCTTACTAAAATTTTCCCCTACATTATATATAAAAGAAACTCCCCAGGGATTCTTCCCCAAAATAAAATCTGTTTGAAAACACCTTAACGTGTCAAATGCAGATTCATGTGTCAGCTTTTTCCAGAGAATCGCCTGTAACGCAATACCGAGAAACGTGTTTGTGGTTCCCCATGAATAAACAGTCCCCTCTCCAAAGATCATTTTATTCATATTTTCGTTGAAAGCGAGAAGATTATTCTGAAGATAATTTTTAAAACGAGGATTGTGTTCCGCAATTCTAAACTGGGCTAAAGCGTCAATATCTCCCCAACTCCACCAATAGTCTGATTTGGCGCTATCGCCATACACAAAGGAATCGGTTAAATATTTCGTTTCTTTAGTTGATTTATAGAGCTCAATTGCCCCAAGAGCAAGTTTTCCCCAGAAACGTGAATCCTGGTACATCCCGGATTGAACAACGTCCACGTTGGGCGCTTGATTTCTCGCTTGATAAATATCCTTAGCAACAGTAAGCCATTTAGATGCGTTTTGTTTATCGGAAAATCTCTCCTTCCAAATTCGTGAAGCCAATGAAAGAGTAGCGGAAACTAATCCAACCATGTTTTTCCCTATTCCCGGGTAAGCCGGTCGATCATATTTTAAAGAATCATTCTCCGGTAATCTCCAACTCTGTGTATGATCATCGGCATCCTGGACTTGAGTAATAAATTTATTCTTTTTATAGCAAGCTCTTAGAATCCAATCAATACCTACCTTCGCTTCCTCAAGTACGTCCGGTTCGTTGTTTTTATTATGATCGAATTCAAATTTTGATTTATCAAATTCATAACTGAACAGAAGCATGTAAGTTGTGTACGCAGTTGAATTTAAAAATTTGATATAATCGCCGGCATCATGCCAGCCGCCGGTTACATCAATTCCCCCTACACTTTCATCACCGACGATTTGAGGAGAATCATACAAATGACATGGCTCATGTAGGAATGGTTTGGTTGGTCCGCAACGTTGAACTTTTAGGAAAAGTAAAAGTGAATCGGTTATTCCGGCATAATTATTATTTGAAATTTTGAAAGTAAAATATTTTTTGTCTTCTACTTCAATGCGGTAAACGCCGGAGGTTGTGATTCCGGAAAAATCGATCTGATAATTGAAAGGGAACTTCCCCCAATTACCGCGATTTGCATTTATTTTATTTTTATAAACTGTCTTTTCATTCTTGGCATCTACAATTGTAAAAAAAGAATTCGAGAGATTGCTTTTTGACATTATTATAGCTGTCTTAACATCCTGCGGAAAAAATCCGACCTGGTTTGCTCTTACATAAATACCTCCTCCCCCTGCTGCGGTACAACTCAGTTGCAGAAGTGAAAAGAAAATAAGGATCACTCGAAGAATATTTTTTTTTGACATAAACTAATTAGATAAACTATTTAAATAACGCTACAATTTTACGACGCCGATTCCCGGTAGATCGGAAAGGATTACTCTTCCATCAACAATTTTGATCCCGGAAAAAATATCATTACCAATTAATAAGGCTCCATCAAGATCAGCCCAATCTACCATGGGAGAAAGATGCGCCGCTGCGGAAATTGCGCATGAAGTTTCCGTCATACATCCCAACATTACTTTCATTCCAAATGATCGGGCAAGCAGCATCATTTTATAAGCTTCGCGCATGCCGGTGCTCTTCATCAATTTAATGTTGATACCGGAATAAACGCCTTTTGCTTTTAGTACGTCAGGTAAACGCTGTACGGCTTCATCGCCAATGGTTGGAAGCGGTGAATGCTCGGTCAGCCAGGCATTGTCATCAATATTTTCTTTCGGCATCGGTTGTTCAAGAAAAAGAATATTTCTTTCCTTCAGCCAATGAGCCATTTCCAACGCGATATTTTTATCTTTCCAACCTTGATTTACATCTACCGTTATTGGTTTATCCGTAACAGAGCGGATCGTTTCTATCATTTCTTTATCGGTTTCTCTTCCGAGCTTAACTTTAAGAATTTTATACTCCTCCGCTTCTTTAACTTTCTGGCGTACAACATCAGGTTTATCAATTCCAATAGTAAAAGATGTTACCGGAGTTTTATTTTTATCAAAACCCCAGATGTTGTACCATGGCTGATTTAGTAACTTCCCGACTAAATCATGCAGTGCAATATCAACAGAAGCTTTTGCCGCTAGGTTTTTCAAATCAACAGTGTCAACATATGAGAGTATCTTTTCCAACTCAAACGGATTTTCAAATTGCTCTAAATTTACTTTTGAGAGAAACGCCGCTGCGGTCTCTTGAGATTCGCCGAGATAGGGCGGCATAGAAGCCTCACCATAGCCGGTAATTCCATTGTACTCAACTTCTGTAAGCATTACCGGAGTTGTAGTACGTGAGCTTGTCGCTATTGTAAAAACATGTTTCAACTCTAATGTATATGGGCGAAACCGCAATTGTAATTTTGATGATTTCATAGTTTTCTGAATTCCTTTTGAAAAAATGTTAGCCGGGAAGGATGAACCCACTATTGTGCCTAACGCGAATCCCGTGGTTTTTAAAAAATTTCTTCTGTTTTGTGACATGACTTTCCTATTTATAAAATGGATTTAACTCAATAGATTCAACTCCGTTTTGGTTAACCGAAGTTACTATTCTTTTTGCACGAATAAAGGTTGATAATCTATGTTTGCTGAAGTTGTTTTTTGTTTTATCGAAACTATTAATTCTTACTCTACCTGATGCATGGATGAACTCTTCCCTGCCGAGATATATTGCTACGTGGGTAATCCGTTCCTTTCGATTTGCGTTTTCTGAGAAGCCGAAGAATAATAGATCTCCCGGTTGCAAATTTGAAAAACCGTTTTCTGTATCGATCGTTTCACCCACAAATACTTGCTGAGAGGCGTCACGCGGAAGAACAACTCCATTTGCAAAATAAACCGTTTTTGTAAATCCGCTGCAATCTAATCCTTTAGCGGATGTGCCACCCCACAGATAGGGAATCCCCATAAATTTTTTAGCTGTTGCTATGATATTTTCTTTTATACATTGCCGGCTTTTTATCCAACTTGAAAATATATCAACAGCATCTTTCTTTACTACTGCTTTCCTTCCATCCGGAAATTCCACTTCATAAACAGCATCTTTTATTGTAAGCAGTTTTAAAATATTTCCGAAAACAAGATCCGAGACAACGCCGTTCTGATCCCCGGAATTTTCAAAGGCTGAACCATAATTACTTGTAAAGATCACTTTTTCTTCACTTTTCCACTCATCGGATTCTTCTTTTGTAACAAGTTCAATCGCATCACCATCAACCCAACTAAGATAATTATCCGGAGTTTGAACTAAGTACCAGCCGTCATCTGTTTTCTTATACACCTTCACAATTGTTCCGAGTAAGGCTTGGGTTGCCATTTCAGCAGAATGTTCCGGTTTGGTGCGGATATTTGCAACTGAAATATTTACGATTCCAAATTTTCTCTCCCCCAGATTTTCATCCGGTAATCTATTAACCTCGTCCTTAATTTTCGAGCCCGGGAGATGCTCAAATAAAACATTCAATGCGGTTAGTAAATTTGTTTCACCGGATAAAACGTAATTGCCGGAATCTTCCAAAACGTGAATATCGAAGATGGCCGTCCTCTTATCCGGAGCAAAGCTTTCCTTTACTTCAAGGATTTGGGCTTCAATATTTTTCATACTTTGTTGCGCGTTTATAATTAGCGAAAATGTTAAAATAAATAAAAAATGAGCTGTAATTTTCTTCATTAAAAATCCGTTTATAATCTTACTGAAAGATAAAAATTTTTTATGTTATTTCGCTATTACATTTAAGCATAGTTCATGAGTATCACAT
>Ga0209417_1003569_pt1 | contig 20513 bp, 22 predicted proteins | sample RifGroF2_FD_184002 | JGI IMG/M metagenome (GOLD analysis project Ga0209417, IMG submission 184002) | Groundwater microbial communities from Rifle, Colorado, USA - Groundwater F2 (SPAdes) (version 2) | ecosystem: Environmental > Aquatic > Deep subsurface > Groundwater | place: Rifle, Colorado... | reverse complement strand
GTTGACTTTGACGGAAGCAAGTATAATTCCGGAGTTTATTACTATACACTTGAAGCTGACGGCTTAAAGATGACAAAGAAAATGGTACTTACCAAATAAAAAAAGGGCGGTTGAACCGCCCTTTTTTCTTTATAGAAAATTCTTCATTTTCATTCGCGATGTCGGTTTTACGAAAGGTGACCCAGAAACCTCACCTTCCAGTATTCTGCTCTTGCCTTCTTCGCAGAACGTAAGCTTAGTTCCGATCTCGAGTGCTTTTTCTGAAATTAAAAATCCGATAGGCTTATTTTCAAGCGTCGGTGAGAGTACTCCGGATACGACATGACCGATTTTAGTGCCGTTCATGAATACATGCCAGCCGTGCATAGCCTTACTTCTGCCGTTCATAACGAACGGGATAGTGTGGCTTTTTATTCCTGCGGCTTTTACTTTATTTAAAGCAGTTTTACCAATGAATTCATGCTCCCACTCAAATACAAATTCCCAGGGAGTTGCCAGTGCTGGAATGTCGGGATGAATTTCATGCCCGTGAAGCGGAAGTCCGGCTTCAGTCCTTAGAGAATCCCTTGCGCCCAAACCGCATGGTTCTATCCCGTACTTCTCCCCTGTTGATAACAGAAGGTTCCAGAGTTCGATCGTATATTTTATATCGCAGTAGATCTCAAATCCTATTTCGCCTGTATATCCTGTCCTTGAAAGGAGAACGGGAATATTTTTCAGCATTACACTATCTCTGAATCTGAAAAATCCGAACTTGTCGAGAACTTCCTCGCCTGCCAGATCTCTGATGATCTTTGGAGCATTCGGTCCCTGAAGGTCGAGTTTTGCCGTATTGTCGCTTTTATCAATTACTGTAACACCGGCGGGTGCATTCTTTTTCAGCCATGCAAAATCGCCCGGAATACCGCCTGCATTTACGACAAGCATCCATTTTTCGTCGTTGAATTTATAAATGATGCAGTCATCAATTACTCCGCCTTTTTCATTCAGCATGAAATTATACATTGCCTGACCTTCTTCCATGCCGAGTACATCGTTGGAAAGAAGATTTGACATCGTTTCTTTGCTTCCTTTTCCCAGAATATCGAATTCTCCCATGTGGCAGATGTCAAAAATACCGACTGCTTTTCTTGTTGCGTGATGTTCAACGCTTTGTCCCTTTTTATACCATAGAGGCATTTCCCACCCGGCAAAATCAACCATTTTACCGCCCAGTTTTACATGTTCATCGTACAAAATCGTTCTCATTTAATACTCCTGTCTTAAAGTTAATTTTTTCGAGAGAATTTAAGAATGCAAAACTGAAATTGCAATTTAATTTCATATAATTATTAATGCACTCCGTCGGGGATTTTGCGGGTTTCGTGGAGCATTTATGAATGTTTCGTCCGAAATAGAATTGAAATGAAGATATCTGTTGTTAAATTTATCTCAGAAAGTTACCGCCGGTTAAATAAAATACTAAAGGTAGAAAAGTATGAACAGAAAAGAGATCGAAACAGAAGCAAGAAAGCTTTTTATTATTGAATCAGCTGAAGAGCTTTTTCTAAAACAAGGCTATTATATTACAACTATGAACGAGATAGCTGACAGATCCGAGTTCAGCAAACCGACAATTTACAAGTATTTTCTAAGCAAAGAAGATATTGCAAAACATGTACACCTGAAGTTTCTCGTTGGAAGGATAAATTTTTTTCTCGAAGCAATGTTAAACAAAAAAACTCCTTATGAAAGGCTTTTTGCTTTCGGTATGGCTTATTACGAGTACGCCGAGAATCATATAGAAGAATTCAAGTTTCAACTTTTATGGGATTCATTTCCTATTGACAGTCAGAATATTTCTGAAAAGGTTTATAATGAAATTGCAGAACATAATGAGAGGATCGGAACAGTTATTAAAAATGAAATGAAAAAACTTATGCCTGATGAAAAGCCGTACGAAGAGTTTGACCTGCATCATACAATGGTCTCTTTTTATTCTTCTCTTCGTATGGTGATTTCCCATTCTTTATTCGGGTGCAGCCGTGAAAATGTTAAAGAAGGAAAAATGTTCTATATAAATTTTCTTAAATTGTTTTTAAGAGGACTTTCAAAATAAAAAAGGAGGCAACCAAATGTCAGAAAATATAATTTACAACATATTAAAATTGCTTTTCGATAAAAAGATTTCTCTTTCTAAAGCCAGATTACTTATAGAGATCGAGATAAACAACAAGATCATGAAAAGCCGAAAATCTTAAATTCTAATTTCGGAGGAAAAAATGCAGAGATCAAAGATAAAAAATATCCTTACACTTGTTCGTAACAAACGTTTGGATATAAAAGATGCTGAAATAATGCTTATTGATGAGTTTTATACGCCCGGAAATAATAGCGGCAGCTCTCATTCCATAAAGAAAAATACAACGGATATGTTCATGTAATTTTCTTTTATTTGTGTTTGTAAGAACCGTAAAAAAAAATTATATTTAGACGATTCGATTTAAACGGGTGATAGTAACCATGGCAAAAAAAAATGATACTGAAGCGAATCTGAAAGAATATACAGTTTTTCTTCTGACCGGAGAAGACCAGTTTTCGATCGAAATGAAGGTCGGAGAGATAATCACTTCGTTCATGGACAATGATCTGAAAGATTTCAATTATTCCCGTTTCAATGCTGAAAATATGTCAGCTGAAATGATCGGGTCGTCTTTATACTCTCTTCCTGTTATGGCGGACAAACGCATCGTCCTGATATCTGATATCGATCAGGTCGGCGTTGAAATATATGAACTTCTTACGAGGTTCTTGAAGAAAAATATCGATTCAACAGTTCTGGTAATGACAGGCACAAAGCCCGATAAAAGAAAAACATTTTTTAAAGACATAACATCAAATAAAAATGCTCTTGTGCTTGAGTTCAAGGAAAAGAACGAACGGGAAATAATGCAGTGGGTAAAGAATTATATCTCGTCAAAAGGCTGCAGCATTTCCATAGAAAGCCTTCAGCTTCTTACATTGTCCCTTTCAACCAACATTTCCCAGGTAGCTTCGGAAGCAGATAAGCTGATAGAATACACTAAAGGTAAACCGATAACTGAAGATACCGTTGAGAATGTATTGGGAATTTCAAAAGAATACAACATATTCAAACTTCAGAACGCCGTTGTTGAGAAAGATCTTAAAAAATCTTACTTTATCTGCGACAATATTCTGAAAAATAAAAATAACAAGACTGATCCAATAGCTATCAATCTGTTCCTTTCACGGATCTTCACTTCGGCATTCGAGGTCGGTTATCATGCAGTTACAAATAAGATCCCCGTTGATAAAGCTGCTTACGCGATAGGATACAACAACGCGTGGAAAGATGCCGATATAGTCACCTGCGCAAAAAAATACAGGGTCACTGAACTGATAAGATGTCAGAGGTATTTTCTGGAATGCGACATAAAGCTCAAGTCAGGTTATCAGGATCCCGGAACGTCTGTTCTTCTGCTGCTTGAGAAACTTATACTTCACGCCGATGATAAGGAATGCAGCTATCTTTCATATTTCAACGATCTCAGGAAATAAGGCTTAATTATGAAATGTCCTAAATGTTCCAAAAGCGACAGTAAAGTTGTTGACTCAAGGGTGGTCAGAGATGATACTGCAATAAGAAGAAGAAGAGAATGTTCAGACTGCGGATACAGATTTACAACCTACGAATATATTGAAAAGATCGAGCTTATGGTCGAAAAGCATGACGGAACGGTTGAAGAATTCGAGCGGGATAAAGTTAAGAACGGGATAATGATAGCCTGCAGAAAAAGACAGATAACTCCGGAAAAGATCGAAACTATGGTCAATGAGATATATAACGACCTGATCACAAAAAGCGACAATTCAGGCACTGTAAAGACATCTCAGATAGGAGAACTGGTAATGGAAAAACTCAAAAACACTGATGAGGTCGCTTATATAAGATTTGCATCAGTTTACAGAAAGTTCAAAGATGTTAAGGAATTCATGTCGGAACTTCAGAATATTATCAAATAATTTATGATATCAGCTTATATAAAAAACGCGATCAAATGTTTAACGGATCTGTTTTTCCCTCCATCATGCATGATCTGCGGGGAATACCTGGACCACGAGATGTATATTTGCCAAGATTGCCTTAAAAATCTAGAACTGCATAAAAATGAGAGTAAAACTTCCCTGTCGGTATTCGCATACAACGAATCTATAAAGCTGCTTATTCACGAACTTAAATATAACAACAGGCCTGAAATAGGATATATTCTGGGAAAAGAAATGGGAAAGAGACTTAAAGAATATCTTATTACCGAAAATGCTGTTCTCATCCCGGTACCTCTTCATAAAAAAAGACTCAGGAAAAGAGGGTACAATCAGAGCGAAAAGATCTGCGAAGGATTTTCCGAAGTATCGGGGATAAAGATCAACAAAGAACTTCTTTTTAGAAGGATCAACAACATATCCCAGACTAAGCTTAACGCCCTCAGCCGCGCGGATAATGTAAAAGGCATATTTTCTTTCTCGGAATCTGAATTAGACAAAGAGACTCATATTATTCTCGTAGATGATCTTATTACGACCGGAGCTACTTCGAAAGAAGCTTCTTCGGTTCTTAAAAATAACGGATTTAACAATTTTTTTGCCATGAGCGTGGCAACAAGTACAAAATAGTTGTATTAAGTTAAAATTATAAGCAGCCAGGCTTTAGCGTCTTCCCATGGGATTATTTTGATCTTATATTTAAATTTCTTTTGTTCGCCGCTTTTATCTTTAAAGACGAACTCTCCCGCACCTTTATCCAAAAGGTAAAGCTGCTCCAGAGCTTCCGGTTCCGGAAATGATTTGCTGGGATCAGAAAGAAGAATATCTATTTTCCTGCCTATCAACTCGGATCTGTGATACCCGAATGTTTCTTCAACTTCCTCATTAGCTTCTGCTATTTTAGCAGTGTAAGGGTCAATTATAAAAACAGTTTCGGTTAACTGGTGGAAGATCGTTCTGAATTTTGTTTCTGATATTATCAGTTCCTTCTCATATCTTCTTTTCTTTTTGTTTTCTTCGGCCTTTTCAAGCGCTGCTTCTATTGAAGGTATAAGTTTTTCGAGTTTTGATTTAAATATATAGTCAACCGCACCGTATTTGAGAGTATCGATCGCTATTTCCTCATTTATTGTTCCTGACAGGATTATAGTCGGAATGTCGGGGTTGATCTCCCTTGCGATATAAAGGACGCCGTAACCGTCAATATCAGGAAGATTGAAATCGGCAAGTATCAGGTCAAACTTCATAGTCTTTAGAGCTATTCTGAAGTCGTTTTTATTCTGAACATGAAAAAGGTTGATCTTAATCTCATCCCCTTTCAGAGCTTCTCTTATCAGCTCAACATCCAGATCGTCATCTTCGAGGTATAGAACGGAAATTTTTTTCATACACACCCCACCTTTGGCCTGAGTGAATCAGAACATAAAACCTTATGAACTATCATATAATTTATGTACTGAATATTATTAAAGTACAGTTGCAATATAATCAAAAAACTGAACTAAATCAAATGATTTATAGCATCTATTAGTAAATTTATTTGTTATATTTTTCCGCGATCAGTATTATTATCTGTTTTACTGTCGGGTCAATAATTTTATAATATATTGTATTACCTTTTTTTACGCCTTCTATTATCTTATTTTTTTTCAATACGGCAAGCTGCTGGGAAACTATGGGCTGATCCTCCTCAACGCAATCGACGAGTCCTTTTACGATACATTTTTTCATCTCAATTGCCAGAAGAAGTTTAAGTCTTACAATATGACCTATCGCCTTTAAAACTATAGCTTCGTCTCTCAGGTATTCGTTACAATGTTTCTCAGGCATGTCATTAAGCTTCGAGCTCATGCAGTTTCTCCTTTAATTTATTAATTTCTGTCATGATCCTGTCGGATATTTTTTTCCATGTTTCGGGAACATTCTCCATTTCAAAATATTCATCGAAATATATAGGTTCGCCGATAATAACTCTGATCTTATTCCCGAATTTCGGGATCGTTTTTCCGACCGGAAGCATACCCCTAAGCCCCTCATGATAACATGGTATTACCTTTACGCGGCTTTCATATATCCTTTTACCCACACCTGCTTTTCCCGCAAGAAGTTCTCCGGACCTGCTCCTTGTTCCCTCGGGAAAGATATGAACTATATTCCCTTCCTTGAGCTTCTGGGTAACGATTTTCTGGGCGAACTGGTCTATTCCTTTCCCCCGTTCAAGCGGTATGCATTTCACATGATCCATATACCAAGCAAGTAAAGTATTTTTGTAGAAATTACCATATTCCGGCGTATGATACGGAAGATATCTGTATGAGATAAGAGATTTTTTTAAAAACAGAGTACAGTCGATGAATCCTGAATCGAAGATCGTAGTATGATTTGAAGCAAAGACATAAGGAGCGCTTTCCTTCATTATAACTTCTTTACCGTAAAATTTGCTTCTGTTAAGAACATACATTATTATCCATACAAACAAAGTTGTCATGAAAGTAAGGAGCTTGGAGATCAGTTTAAAAATAAATGTCTCTTCGGGAACTTTCCATTGGTCAACTATATTTTTCTTTTCTTCTTCGGTCATTCTGCATATCTTAATTATTTAATTATATAAGTAAAAACAGAACCCGAAACGGATTCTGCTAAGTAAATTTATTGCTATATATGATATTAGTCAAGTTTTAATTTTATCAAATACTAAGATTATTTTATGATTGCTTTATTGCAGATTTGAACTTAAAATACAGCATGATTCGAAAACATGTCCGCATATTACTGTTTTTTATTTTTCTGACTTCAGGAATTCTGTATTCCAGAGATAACTTTTCAATTTCTGCTTACGGTGATAAAATATATGTTCTCGACGGATTTGGAAAGGAACTGTATGTTTACAGTCTAACAAATGTTCTTGTGAATAAGATCGAACTCAAAAACATATCTCCTTCTGGATTTTTCGATTTTTTTATCCGGTACGATGATTTTATTTCATACCTCGTTGATTCAGAAAAAGGCATAATATATATCCTTGATGAGAACTATATTTTAAAAAAGCGTTCGGACATTGTTGATTCACACGGCATAAGAATATACAAAAAGATATTCCCGACAGGATACAATTCTGTTTTACTTGCCTCGTATGACAAAAACAGGATCTATTCGCTTAAAAATAATATTTTGAAAGAGATATTGTCCTTTGAGAAAGAGTTTACCGATATTCATTTTGACGGAAACGGGCTGCATGTGCTTTTCGGATCGGATTTCTCCGTTTATTCAGCTGAAGGAAGGTATATTAAAAGCGGGTCTATTAAACCCGGTAAATCAAAGGGTTTGTTATTTTCAACAGATTCTCTGAATACTGACGGATCAGTTTATTTCTTCGACCCTGACAGTTTAAAACTAAGATCGGTCGGGAAATGAAAAAAGCTCTTGTGCTTTACGGAAACGGAACAGATTATACTGTTTCATGCGAAGGAAAGGAATTTATTGCCCATTTAAAGGGAAAGCTTCTTCATACCACTAAAAGATCGCATCATCCCGTCTGTCCCGGAGATTATGTCAGACTTGAGCAGGAAGGGAATGAATTCGTTATGGCGGAAGTACTGCCCAGACTGAACAAAATTTCCAGACCTGCCAATGCCGGTATAAGGAAAGAGCAGCTGATAGCCTCGAACATAGATCATCTTCTACTCGTCACTTCTGTTTATTCACCGAAACTGAATACGGGCTTCCTTGACAGGATACTTGCATTCAGCAATATGCAGCAGATTGATACAAAGATAATAGTCAATAAGATAGATTACGGTCTGACCGATGAAGAGATTTATTATATTGACGGTTATCGAAAAATAGGTTACGATGTCATCGAAACATCCGTTCAGAAAAATGTAAATATTGATAAAGTGAATGAAGTGACCAGAGGAAAGATATCTGCTTTCGTAGGCAATTCGGGAGTAGGGAAATCCTCTTTGCTGAATGCGCTTGATCCTGCTATCATAAGAAAAGTTAACGAAACATCTTCATACTCTCTGAAAGGAAAGCATACCACAAAGCAGTCCCGTCTTTTCCCGCTCTCCAACGGGGGATTTCTTCTTGATACTCCCGGAATAAGGGAATTCGGTATGTGGAACATGGATTTTGAGGAACTGAAAAATTTCTTTCCGGAGATCTACAGTCTGAGTCAGAATTGCAGATATCAGAATTGTCTTCATATAAATGAACCTGGATGCGCCGTACTTGCCGCAGCCAATGAAGGCACTATACCTGAATTCAGGTACGAAAATTATCTCAAGATATATCAGACGCTTTATGATAACAGGAACATTTACTTCAAAAAGGACAAATAAAAAAGACGCGGAAACCGCGTCTTTTTTTATACAATGCTCGTAATTGCTATTATTCTTCTTTTTTTGCTTTTGCAGGCTTTTTCTCCGCAGGAGCAGCTTTCTTTTCAACTGAAGGTTTTTTGTCAACCGGTTTCTTATCTGTAGCGGCTTTCTTTTCTGCCGTTGCAACGGCTTTCGCATCAGCAAGTTTTTTTATCGAATCGCTTTTTTCAGCTTTTACCCTATTCGGATCAGGCTGAGATAACGGGTTCGTCGGGTGTTTTGTTTTCAGTCTTGTGTTTCCTGAAGACGCTCTGAAAATCTTTCCTTTTCTCGTTTTTTTATCGCCTCTTCCCATTTGTTTCTCCTTTAATTTCAATTTTTTTTTAATTTGATGGAATATAAACCAATTTGCGTTTTGTTTCCACTAAAATTTACACAAATTAAACGTCAGCCTGTATTTTCGCATTTTTTTGTTCTTTTTCTATCGGGTATAGAAGTTTGTAATATAAATACGATGATAAAATATAGAAAACCATCGTGAAAGCGAAAGGCAGTTCATAGCCGAAATTTTCGATCAGGTAACCTCCGATATTAGCGGTAATACCCCATGTGAACAGCCAGGCGAGCGAAAGAAGACCGCTTGTGACGGATCTGTCGTCGGGGTGTACCGATTCCATCGAAAAATTTGACGATATAGGCGCTGACATGTTCATTAGCGCGTTCCTTATAAGGAAAGCGGTTATCGCAAGAGGCAGAAAATATGAAATCCCGAGTATGAAGAGGAAAGGAAGTGAAATTATTTGCGACAGGATCACCGACATAACCATTCCGAATCTTCTTGCAAGCATCGGCGCCATCAGTGCACCTCCTATAGTAAAGAGCTGAGCCAGTGCGAACAGCATACCGATATTATTTGCATCAAGGTGGAACCTTGTTCTGAAGTACAGGTTAAGAAAAGGTATGGTCATTCCTGCTCCGAGCCCGACCATCATGGGCGGGATCGCTAAATATGCAAGAAGCTTTTTCGGGGTTTTTAACTTGAAATGGGTTCTTGTCTCATCCTCTGAGTCACCTGTAAGTGAGATATGCTTTACTTTTATTTTTGAATAAAAATACAGCGATACAAGAGCTATTACAAGGTGCACGAATATGGCATATTTGTATCCGGAAGCAGGGTGAATATCCATTTTGATCATAAGATCCGGAAGACTTCCCGCTACAAGATTTCCCGTAATTCCGGATAAAAGAGCTATCGCATGATTAATTGAGAAAAGATGAGTTCTTTCTAGTTCTCCGCTGCTCTGCATCAAAAGTGGCCCGCCTATAACCGAGCTGAACGCGCCTGCAAAACCCGAGATAGCTATCCCCGCCATAATCATCTGCATGCTCTGTGCCTGTATCGCGATCCCGTAACCGAACGACATCGCTACTGGAACGATCAGCATTACCGGCCTTATTGATATTCTTTTGACAAGATATGCAGCGGGAAAGATCATTAATACTGTTGCGTAAGTTCCCACAGAAAGGACATGCCCTATTGTGCCTTCACCTTTACCCGATTCCTTTAAGTAAAGATTAAACAGAAGGCTGAATCCGGTAAATCCAAACCCTGCGAAAAAATTTCCGATCAGAAAATTCCACGCATCTTTCCGGATGAATTTTGTTATGTGAATGTATTCTTGAGCTATTCTTTTCATCAGACTTTATTCCGTTTCTGAGTGGGTTGAACATTGATTAATCACGCCCGAATATAATATTTAAACCGAGTATATTCAATAAATATTTCGTAAAAAAGTATGCAGTTATTTACTTGATTCTTTAAGTTTGCTGATTGCGTCTCCGTAAAGCTTCTGTTTGCATTCGGGACAAAGACTATGCGTAAAAGATGCGCTGCTTTTTTTGGTGATATAACTTTCGATCTGTTCCCAGCTCTCTGCATCATTCTTTATCTTCTTGCAGCTTGAGCAGATGGGCAGAAGCCCGCTTAAAACCTCTACTTTGTTTGACAGTTCCCTGTTGTGCTTTGCAACTCTATCGAAAAGTGATACAAGAAGCGCAAAAACGGTTAAGCTGACGATAAAATTAAGCCCTGTTTCTGTATAAGTCCAGGGAAGAGTCCAGAAGAATATGTTGAATATAAGCCTCATCAAAGACATTGTTACTGCAAAAGTATATCCCCAGAAACTTCCGTTGTGCCATGACACTAAAGCTATTGGAATAATATAAGTTACAGGGAATTGAATGTAAGGACCGGCAAAATAATCAGCCGCTAGGATAAGCACCATCACTCCGAACCAGTATAACAACTGAATATTTCTTCTTTTTCCGTCCTGCCTTTGTATTAACATTTTTTCTTCCTGCTTTATCGTTAATGTATTACAATATAAACAAATTTGATCTAAATTTCAGACTATATTTTAAATTTTTAAATTTGTGTAGAAAATCCGATTTAATTTTGTTATAATCCGTCAGTTTATTTAAAGGATTTATGAAAATACCGTCGCTTATACATATTTCCGAAGCATATTTTAAGAACAAGCTGAGGTTCAAATTCCAAATATACATTGTATTTACGCTTATGTTCTTCCTTCTGTTTTTTATAATCACATTCTCGTCAACATTTCATTCGACGATAAAAAAAATATTCAGCACAGAGAATAATACATTTATTACGATCGCTCCTAAAGAAATGGATATTGCGATGTTCAAGATCAACACCCCTTCTCTGCTGGGTAAAGGCAGCCTTAGCGAAAAGGATCTGGAGTATCTGAAAAGCGTGGACGGAGTGACTACTGTAAGCCCGACATACAATCTCGATGCGCCTGCTCATTTAAGCGGTAAGCTGTTTGATATGGGCTACGGAACGGATCTGTCGCTGTTCGGCGAAGAAAGGCCGTTTGAAGGTCTGTGGTACAGTAAAAAGAACACGACCGAGATCAGAGCTATTGTTTCTTCAAAGCTGCTCGATATTTATAATTCCAGTTTTGCCCCGGCCAACGATCTCCCCAAGCTTACTGAAAAAGTGCTGATCGGAAGAAAATTCGATCTCGTAATAGGAATGAACAGCTTTTCTTCCAATGAAAAAACTCATTCAATGAAAGTGACTATCATCGGAGTTGATAAAGAAGTGCCCTTCCTCGGCTTAACTCTGCCTGAAGCAACTTTAAAGAATATTGCTGAGATAATAGGAACTCCTACAACAATGTCGAATATAAAAGTATATTTCAGATCATCATCAGATATGCTCAGGATTTCTGAGATAATTGAAAGGAAAGGATACAGGATCGTTGAAAACGAAAATGATATTTTTCGAACGATAAATAAATATCTGTCCAGGCTGGACTACCTGCTCTTCCTGCCGGTCGCGTTTATACTGCTCGTAATTGTGATGTTCGTTCAGAATCAGATCAGATATATGCTGCTGTATCTTAAGAAAGAGATCGGCATCCAGATGGCTATGGGAGCCTACTATAGAGACATCATCGTCATCTGGCTTTACCAGTATGCAAAACACATAATTTACGGACTGATCACAGGCGCTGGGTTATCTTTCATGCTTATTAAACTGATGCTTGTTTCAAAGCCTGATTCCATTATAAATAAAATGATCGAAACAAATTATAATATTGATATATTTTTGATTCTTTCTCTTATCCTGACTGTTACGGGTATGATTTACATTTATTTTAAAATAAGGCATTATCTGAAAAGCAGCAGTATTATCGGGCTGATGAGTAACGATTAGAGATTCTTCCTTTTTCTTTCAAACAAAACAAGTGCGGCGGCCACTGAAGCATTGAGTGATTCCACTCCGTTCATTATATCTATTCTTACAACATCATCGCACTTTTCTTTTACCAGCCTTCTAAGACCTTTGCCCTCGTTGCCTATAACGATAACTGATTTATCTGTGTAATCGTAGTCGGAATAATTTGATGATCCGTCCATATCGGTTCCCGTAATCCAGAAACCGTTCTTCTTAAGGGTTTCCATACATGATGCAATGTTTTTCACCCTGGAAATCCTGATCTTGAAAATCGTGCCTGCACTGACATTTATAACAGTTTCAGTTACCTGCGCTGCATTCCTGTCGGGAATTATTATCAGATCCGCCCCTGATGCTGCAGCGGTTCTGACGATAGCTCCAAAATTATGCGGATCTTCTATCTCGTCGAGTATAACGATATTTTTAGCTTCAAAAAGATCAACATCGCCGAATTCTGTATATTCAAAAGGGGTCATTACCGCGGCGACCCCGCTTCTCTCTCCCGGAGCCTGATAAACAGCTATGCTCGGAAGGATATCATAACGGACTGATTTTGAGTTACAAAGGTCTAAGATTTTTCCTATCTTATCGCTTTTGTAGCCTTTTTCAATGACTATCTTCTCGATCTTTTTTGGATCTTTTTCAAGAAGTTCTATTATTGCGTTTTTGCCTGTTATTAGTTCTGACATATTATTTTAGCAGTTTCAGTCCTTTTATAATTCTTTCGATACCTTCTTTAAACCTTTCGTTGCTGGTCGCGAAAGAGAAACGCACATGCTTATCGCTGCCGAAAGCGGATCCTGTGATAGCGGCAACTTTAAGTTCGGTTATAAAGAAATCGCAAAGATCGTCATTGGTTTTAATAACAGTATTTTTGAATTTTTTACCGAAATAGTACGAGAAATCAACGAAGAAATAAAATGCGCCGTCAGGTTTGTAACAGATCGTATTTGGTATCTTTTTTATAAGCGCAAAACCTTCATCGCGCCTCTGCTCGAAAATATCGCGCATCCGCTTCATTTCTTTCTGATCGCCCAAGATAGCTTCGACTGACGCTTTCTGAGCGATCGAATTGGGATTCGATGTCATATGGCTCTGTATCTTGTGGGATGCATCAATTATCTGTTCGTTCGCAACCGCGTAACCTATCCTCCATCCCGTCATGGCATAGGATTTACTCACTCCGTTTATGGAAATTACATTATCTCTGATATCTTTTATCCTCATCATTGAAAAATGCTTTTTACCGTCGAAGATCAGCTTTTCATATATCTCGTCGAAAATAATATATATCCCATGCTTTTTGACTATCTTCCCTATCTCTTTGAGCTCTTTTTCACTATAGATCGCTCCTGTAGGGTTAGATGGTGAGCATAATATTATAAGTTTTGTTTTTGGAGTGATCGCTTTGTTGAGCATAGCGGGAGTGACTTTGAAAGCTGTTTTTTCATCTGTAAAAATATCAACAGGTTTTGCATCAGCCAGTTTTACAAGCTCGGGATATGAAACCCATGCAGGCTGAGGAATTATAACTTCGTCGCCCTTTTCGCAGATCGCCAGGATCACATTTGCAAGGGCGTGTTTTGCGCCGTTCGAGCAGATTACATTTTTCGGAGTGATCTCTACTCCGAAATCGTCAGCATATTTTTTTACAACTGCTTTTTTAAGCTCAATTATCCCGCCTTCTGCAGTATATTTAGTAAAATTGTCGTTTATAGCCTTAATGCCGGCTTTTTTTATGTTGTCCGGTGTAGGAAAATCCGGTTCGCCGACGGTCAGAACGACAATGTCCTCTCCTTTCGCTTTCAGTTCGTTCGCCTTTGCGGTTACTGATAATGTCTTAGACCTTTCAACTTTCTCTGTTCTTTTTGCTAACTTTTTCATTTTTGCATCCTGCTTTTTTTATGCTTTGTGTCAGGTTATTTTAATTTCTTAATTACACAAATGCAAGTAATATTTTTATCAAATATTATCCGCTTATTCGAAAATACACATTCAAAAAAAATAATATTATCCTTTGAAATTACGCTTATTCTTACATATATTCAGTAAACAAAAAAAAGAGGTTAGCATGTCTTACAGGGTTGAAACAATAAAAACAGGTATAAGTTTCGGGTCTGCGCTTGCGATCGCGATATCGTGGTCGGTAAATAACTCGATATTGTGGGCCATAATACATGGAATACTTTCATGGTTCTATGTGATCTATTACATAATCATCAGATAATCCGGGGATTTTTTTTGAAAAAAGCAGTCCTATTTATTTTAATGACAGCTGTATTAATTTCAGCCATACTATTTATTCTATCATGTACCCCTTCCGGATACTCGCCGGCGGCGGAACCTGAAAAAAATACCGCGCCTGTAAAATATTTATGCAGCGCAAACGAAATTAGACTGCTTATTGAAGGAAAAGTATATACTGAAGCCGAAAAACAGCTTATAGCTCTGTTAAACAAAGAACCGGATAATGTCGAATACAGAAAACTTCTGGCGCTTCTCTATTTCAAAACCGAAAATTATCAGGCAGCGGAAAAATCCGTAAGATCTGTGATGAAAAATCAGCAGAACCTTTTCGATTATGTAAATGAAAATATAGGATTCGATCTGTATTACATTTATATCACTTCGCTATTGCGGCAGAATAAGCCTCATTCCGCCGCATCTTATTTCAGTTTTGTTGCTGATTCCACAGGTCTGGACAGCAAAAACAGACTTAAATATGATTATATTCAGGTTGAATACGATTACCGCTCGGGTAATTATGAAAACATAACCGACAGGATAACTCCGCTTCTTCAGAACGCCGGCGTTTCGCACGAACAGAGGCTGAATTTATATTTCATACTATCAGCTTCACTGATAAAAATAGATAAACCTGATTCCGCTCTTGATAATGCTATTTTTCTGATACTGAATGATTATGATTTCAAATATACGCGCAAGATCAAAAGGCTTCTTGATGGGATTGTTGACAATTCCAATGAGGAAATGCTGTCGGTAATGAAGCCGAAGATAGCGGACGGCTACAGAGAGCTTGCGCAGAGGTCTTATGACAATGTCACCTTAAATGACAGGATCCTCAGATCGCTGAATTCTCTCGAGAGCGAAACGGTCATACTGGACACAAAACCTGCAGAAGGGAAGCAGTCATACATATCCAAGATCAAACTTTATGCCGACAAAAATATCACTAGCGTTTATCTGAGCTCAAAGGACTCGATTTCTTATGAGAATCCGCCATTATTCGACGGAAAGACGCTTACCATAAGAATTCCCGGGAAAAGCATTATGTCGCCGGAGAATTTTTCAAGATCTCCCAAAGGCTCCGGAATTGAATCCGTTCAGTGGAGTTCGGCATCGGATACCCTTGTTTTCAAAATCAATCTGACCGACAACTATGACATAACTATAGAAAGATCTTCCGGAGAGGAATTTGAGAAAACCGATCTTATAACAGAGAAATACTCTCTCAAAATAAATATACACCTGCCGGAACAGATATCGGCTCCGCTGTCTGATTTTGATTTTAACGAGGACCGTTACACTGTAGTGCTTGATCCCGGCCACGGCGGAGACGACCCCGGAGCCTTGAGCATTTTAAAAAAGAACGACGGGACCCGTTATACCGAAAAAGAAATGAACCTTCTTCTTTCAAAAGGTCTGAAAAAATATCTCGAGGACAACGGCTACAGAGTGTTTCTGACCAGGGACGGTGATTATTATCCGAGCCTGCACGAAAGAAACAGAATTGCACAGAGCAGAAATGCGGACATGTTCCTTTCGATACACCTCAACTCAGCTTCACCGAAAAATAAAAAGTTCTGGCAGTCCGACAGGTACATCGGCGCTGAAATGATCGTAAGAGAATCCTTGGGTAAAATGCCCGAGTTTATAAATTTTCAGCATGGAAACCTGAGAGAGTGGAAAAAACTGAGAGAAAAAGCTCTGAAAATGCACAAAAAACTTTCAGAGGCTCTATCTGTTTCAATTCCTGCCGCATCGGGAAAACCTTTTAATGTCAAGAGGAAGATCAAGCCGAAAAATCTTGTTATTTTTTCCGGAATGACAATTACGCATGCTCTGATCGAAGCAGGATTTATTATCAATAATAATAACCTGAAATACCTGCTGTCGGAAAAGGGACAGGCTGAATTTTATAAAGGTGTGCTGAAAGGGATCGAACAATACAGAAAATCATCATTTTAGGATCGAGCTATGAATAATACCAAGATAAATACTTCACATATAATCAACATCGGGGATGAAATACTCTCCGGCCACACAATCAATACGAACTCATCATATATAGCCTCGACTCTCTATGAACTGGGCATTTTGACAAAAAAGATAATCGCGATCGCGGATGACGAAAGCGAGATCATCACTGAACTTGATAACAGCATGAAGCAGACAGATATAATCTTTATTACCGGAGGGTTGGGTCCGACGAATGATGACTTAACTAAAAATGTTCTCTGCCGTCATTTCGGATTAAAATTAAAATTCAGACCGGAAGTCTGGGATCATATAACAGCTATATTCGCGAAAAGGAATATGGTTCCCGACGAGATCAACAGGGAACAGGCGTTATTTCCCGATTCGGAGAATGTTTTACCGCTTCAAAATTCAGCAGGCACTGCTCCGGGAATGCATTTTATTATTGACGCAAAACATATTTTCGTAATGCCCGGTGTTCCCAATGAAATGCGCAGTCTGATGAAAGAAGAGATCGTGCCTTATATTAAAGAGAACTTCAGCGATAACCTTTATTACAGGGATATAAACACTACCGACATTTCAGAAAGCTCTCTTTACTCGATCCTGTCAAAACATCCAGAATTCCCTTTTGACTGCGCGATCGCATTCCTTCCGCAGGGCTTCGGAGTGACTGTAAGGGTCAAGAACTTCGGTAAAGCCCTAGAAAGAAATAAAAAGGTTGATTCCGCTTTAATTATAATTGGATCACTCGTAAATGATAAGATATTTACATATGATATGAAAAGTCCTCAGCACGAACTCGTTTCTCTACTTAAAAAGCTGCATTTCAGATTGAGCGCGGCAGAAAGCTGCACCGGCGGCCTGTTCATGAACAATATTACGAACATACCGGGTTCGAGTGAAGTCTTTTCCGAAGGATTTGTCACATATTCGAACGACAGTAAATTTTCTATCCTGAATGTAAATCCGCAGACTTTAAGCCTTAACGGCGCTGTGTCGGAAGAAACCGTATCTGAAATGCTTGACGGGCTTATGGCTGAAACAAAAGCGGATATTGTCTGCGCGGTCTCTGGTATTGCAGGGCCCGACGGAGGATCGGTGTCAAAACCTGTAGGAACTGTTTTTGCCGGTTTTAGTTTAAGGGAAGAAAAAAAGAAACATCTCCGTAAATTCTTTTTTACCGGAGATAGGATAAGCATAAAAGAAAAAGCATCTAATAAACTGATGATCGAGATGATCAAATATTTAAAAAAGGAAATGCCTTGATCAAAAGAGAAAAAATATATTTTTTATCTGACCTGCATCTCAAGCTCGATAAAAAAGCCGGAACCGTCTCGGCAAAAGAAACGCTTTTAAAATTCCTCGATTCTATCCCCGATGACGCAAAAGAAATAGTGCTTCTGGGTGACATCTTCGATTTCTGGTATGAGTGGGTGCATGTGATACCTGCATACCATTTTGACATATTTTTCAGGCTTAAAAGCCTTATAAATAAAAACGTAAAGGTTTCATACCTTGCAGGCAACCATGATTTCTATCTCGGTGATTATCTGAGATCCGAAATAGGAATAAACTGCATCGAGAACGAATATGTATTTGAGTCGGGGGGAAAGAAATTCTTCTCTGCTCACGGAGACGGACTGGCAAGATCCGACGGCGGCTACAGATTTTTAAAGATGATACTCCGCTCGAAAATATGTAATTTCCTGTTCAGAACTTTAATTCCGCCCGATCTTGGTATCTGCATAGCTAATTTCACTTCAAAAAGCAGCAGAAAATACCGCAATATCGACAGGGTAAAATGGAGAGAAGAATATTTTGAATACGCTTCTTCAAAGCTGAAAGAGGGTTACGATTTTGCGATACTCGGGCACCTTCATCTTCCAGAAATAACAGAAACTGATAACGGAACATACCTTAACACCGGAGACTGGATAGAATATTTCAGCTACGGCTTGTTTGACGGCGTCAATTTAACATTAGAGAGATTCAATGAAAAAAAGTAAGAATCAGCAGAGTAATTCAGGAAAAAATTCCGGCAGATCAAAAAAGAGTTTATTGATGATGACTGCATATCTGACTGTAGGGGTAATCCTGCTCTCGGGTCTTTTTGTTATTTTAGTGTATCTTTACATAAATTCTCTTATAGACGAACTGCCCAGATTTGAGAAACTGGAAAAGTACGAACCCAATCTGATAACAAAAGCGTATTCATCAGACGGTGTCTTGATAAAAGAATTTTATTCTGAGAACAGAAGCCCTGTTGATCTTAACGATATGCCCGAACATGTCACTCAGGCGCTGATCGCAACAGAGGACAGGGATTTCTTTAAGCACTGGGGGTTTAATTCAAAACGAACTACACAGGCTGCGATAATGGCTTTGCCCAGAATTCTTACCGGCAGAAACGCTCACGGGGCTTCAACTATTACGCAGCAGCTTGCCAGAAACCTTTATAATGAGATAGGTTTCAAGAAAAGCCTTGAAAGGAAGATAAAAGAACTTCTGACTTCAATTCAGCTTGAAAGAATGTATTCCAAGAAAGAGATCCTCGAAATGTACCTGATGCAGTGCCTTTTCGGAGAAGGAACATACGGTATTCAGTCAAGCGCAAAAATGATGTTCGGAAAAAGCGCTTCGGATCTTAAAGTAGAAGAATCTGCTCTTCTTATCGCACAGTTAAAGGCTCCCGCACACTACAACCCTTTCAAAAAACCTGAACGGGCTTTGGAAAGAAGAAATCAGGTACTTTACAATATGGTGGTAATGGATTTTATTAACAAAGATCAGTTCGATTCTCTTAAACAACTTCCGCTGGTTCTGAATGAGCAGAAGAATTCTTATGACGGATCAGCTCCTTATTATACAGAGCATATCAGACAGCAGCTCAGAGACAAAAGAAATGAGTGGGATCTTGACTATCTGAAGGACGGCCTTACTGTTTTTACTACGCTGGACTCAAAAATACAGACTATAGCCGATACTATCGTTCAGAAGCATCTTCCAGAACTTAATAAAGAGGTTAAGAAGCGCTATATCAGAAATAAAAGAAAGGGTCTTAGACAATATGTGAGAAACAATTACGATTCGTCACGTTGGAAATTTAAAATGAAAGACACTCTGATGATAGATTCTCTCGCTCACGAAAAACTTGAACCTCAGGTGGCTCTAATAGCGGTCGAACCCAGAACCGGCCGGATACTTGCAATGGTGGGAGGTACTGATTTTAAGAGATTCAAATTCAATAACGCACTTCAGGCATGGAGACAGCCGGGATCAATATTTAAACCGATAGTGTATCTGACGGCACTGGATAACGGACAGTCGCCGGCAACTACTCTTATTAACCAGCCTGTAACAGTTACTATGCCGAACGGTTCAAGATGGCAGCCCGGAAATTATGACATAGATAATATGGGCGGATATGTTTCTCTCAGAGAAGCACTCAGAAACTCGCTTAACCTGATCTCTGTCCGCCTGGTTATGGAGCTGATATCGCCGAAAGAAGTGATCTCGTACGCAAAAAAGCTTGGTATAAACACAAGGTTCGTCGAGCCCTATAATTCAATAGCTCTCGGAGCAGGCGCGATAAGGCCGATAGATATTATTACAGCCTATTCAACTATTGCGAACCGTGGCACTTACATCAAGCCTTACAGCATCATTAAAGTAGAGGATAAAAGCAAAAATGTTGTATTTCAGGCTTTACCGGAAAGGTCTGTGGCTATTTCAGAAGAAACTTCATATCTGATCACTAACATGATGGAGGATGTTGTTGACAACGGAACCGCTAAAAGGCTCAGATGGCATAATGACTTTAGATATTCAGTCGCAGGCAAAACAGGTACGACCAATGATTTTACCGACACATGGTTCTGCGGATTTACACCCAATATAGCCATAGTCGTCTGGGTAGGCCTCGAAGATCCGGCATTCAAGCTTGGTGAGGGAGCTTCAGGGTCGAATACCGCGCTTCCTATATGGGGTGACTTTATTACTGATGTTTATAAAAAACTACGCTGGAAAGATGAACCTTTTGTTGTTCCAGAAGGCATTATTGAAATTGAAACCTGTACCGAAAGTATGAAACCTTCAGGGCCGTACTGCCCAAAAACCTATATGGAAAAATACAACCGTAATTATGCGCCTGCGGGTAAGTG